>Ga0224526_1000056_pt1 | contig 55707 bp, 50 predicted proteins | sample CBST25metaG_FD_179878 | JGI IMG/M metagenome (GOLD analysis project Ga0224526, IMG submission 179878) | Peat soil microbial communities from Stordalen Mire, Sweden - C.B.S.T-25 | ecosystem: Environmental > Terrestrial > Soil > Wetlands > Peat | place: Sweden: Norrbotten County, Stordalen Mire...
AACGCTCTGCTGTGCTATCCTCGGTCAAGCGAAGGCCCTTTCTTGCTATCCAAACACTGTCTTATCAACATGTTTGTAGCAGATCGGGCCTTTCGTGTCTGTGATCTTCATGAATAATGCAGGCTAGAGCCCCTGCCCTTCAGACCGGCCCACTTCCAACAATCGCATCAAAGGACGTAGTTCACATTGCCTTTGAAGCTGCCGTCGAGCACGGCGATCAGATCCTTTTGAAACTCGGGATGGTCGCTCCTGGCCAGGCGAAGAGCGTTGGCGTTCGCCTGCTGACCCTGCTCGGTCCGTCCGGCGGCGATCAGAATCCTGCCCAGCTCGGCATTGACGAACGCGTTGCTGGGCGCCAGTTGAACGGCGCGCTCGGCCAGCGGCAAGGCCTCGGCGATGCGCTTCTGCTTGAAGAGCATGGAGGCATTTTTGGCGTCCACCATTCCGGCCAACTGAGAGATGTCGAAGGTGCCGTGATAGACCAGGATGACGTTGCCAATCTCCGCATCCGGCTGGCGAGCGGCGATGCTCGAATAGGGGTTGAGCGAGCCGGGACCCCATTCCAGGCCGCCCGCGTCCACGGCGCTGATGTAGAGCGTGCCGGAGATGGCGGTGGGCAGTGTGGGCAGGCTCTGGCGCTCATAGCCGCTGAACAGATAGCCGAAGCTGGAGGGCAAGGGCTTGCAGGGAATGCCGTAGTAGGCCGGATCGACCAGCGGATCGAAGTAGTCGAACCAGCAATTGGGGTCGGGATGTTGATCCACATAGCTCTTGGTCCACTTCAACCCCTGGCCCCAGTCGTCGTTGGCGTCCGAGACGATCCTCCAGGTGTTGGCCGGCCCGCCGAAGACCTCGTTGGAGTAGGCCAGATAGTCGGGGTATGCGTGCAGTGAGGAGACCGCCATGAAAACCAGCAGCGCACCGATGGCGGCACAGCCGGCGATCGACCGCACGGCCAGCACAGCCGCTGCCGCAGCAGCTAGAACGATGCAAAAGGGATAGATGGGCAGGATGTGGCGCACGCCCAGATTGAGCATCGAGGCAATGGAGATGGTCATGAAGAAAGCGACGGGAATGGTAAAGAAGAGGAACTCGCGCCGCCGCCCGAAGACTCCGGCAAAGGGCGCGAGAAGCAACAGAATGATCAGCGTCAGCGTGCTCTTGATGAGAAAGACGCCGGGGAAAAAGTACCACACGCCTTTGGGCAGGATGTGGCCGAAGACCATGGCGGGCTGGTCTGTGGTGCGAGCCATGATGTCGGTCCAGCCGTAGAGGTAGGCCTCGGGAAAGAGATGATGCTGCGCGAAGAAGGTGATCTCCCAGTGCTTGAGCGGCGTCAGGCCTGCGGCGTATTGCGCCAGCGTGGGGATCATCGCCAACTGGCCTGGGCGGGCTGCATAGCGGAAGCCGTAGACGGCCCAGAGAGAGCCCCAGGCGAAGAGGCAGAGGACGGCCACCGCCCCGGCCATCTGCGGCAGATTCAGATGGACCGGCTCCTCCTCCTCATCCACATCGGGCAGGAAGCGCGTGGGGAAGTGGTGAACGATGTAATCGGCCAGGCCGAGCAGCACCAGGATGGGCACCAGCAGCGCGCCAGAGTGCTTGACCGAGACCGCAAGGCCGGCGGCAATCGCGCAGAGCGCCAGCCTGCGCCAGGTGGGCAGCTTGAGGAAGCGATAGAAGGCGTAGAAGGTGGCAAAAAAACAACAGGTGACGGGCAGATCGGTGGTGACGAGCGCGCTGTTGGAGAGCAGCGCCGGCTCAAAGACAAAGAGTCCCAGGGCAATCAGCCCGGCCAGCGGACCGAAGATCTCGCCGGCGGCTGAATAGACCAGCCAGGCCAGCACCAGGCTGAAGAGCGCCATCATCATGCGCCCGCGCAGCAACAGCGCGTCGGCATCGCCGCTATAGAGAAAGCGCGAGCCACCGATAAAGTCGCTCATCTTAAAGTATGGGTAGGGAAGGGGCGGCGGCTCTTTGCCCATTGTGAGCACCGGCAGCGCGGCCAGCATCTTGGCCAGCGGCGGATGCTCGGGGTTGACGCCGAAGTCGCCGTGCTTCCAGTACTCGAAGCCCGCATAGAGATGCGTGGACTCGTCAAAGGTCTGCGACTCCTGGCGAACGGAGGTGACGAGCAGCACCGCCAGCAGCCCAAGCAGAGCCGCGGCGATCCAATGCGAGAGGCGGGGCGAGGGCCGCAGAGCGCGCTGCAATGGAGTCGATCTGGCAGAGAGGGAGGGATTGGATAGGACGGTGGCCAAGGGGAAACCTCCGGGGAAGAGATTCTGGATAGTATTGGTCTACTTTCAAGATACACGGGATGGAAGTCGTACACAATCAAATAGTTGACTGGATTGCGTTATTCTCCCGCCACGGCCGACTCCGCGCCCACGGCGGCTGCGGGAGTGAAGCAGCCCCAGCCGCGCTCGGCGGCAGCCGCCATCAGCGCGGGCGATGGGTTGACGGGAAATGCGCAGCGCGCCATCTCGAGCATCGCCAGATCGTGCACCGAGTTGCCGAAGACGGCATCGGGACGGTCAAGACCGATGCGCTTGAGCGATACGGCCTTGCCCTCGCCGGTGGGCACATCCACCAGCTCGGTCGTGATGCGCCCCTGATCGATGCGTACCTCTGTGGCCAGCACGCGCACTTCGGGAATGCCGAAGAGGCGCGCGCCCTCGGCGACGACCCACTTGTTGGTGGAGCTGACGGCCCAGAGCGTCGATCCAGATTGGATGAGGCGATCAAGCATGCGGGCCATCTCGGCAAAGACGCGCGGCTCAATGAACTGGCGCACGTAGCGTGCGGCGGCTGAGCGCAGCTCCTCATCGCGCAGCCCCTCGTAGAGCTGCACCATTTCGCCGCAGATCTCCACTTCGCTCACCTGTCCGGCCAGGTAGCTGCGGTAGCGCGTGTCGATCCAATCGCAGGTGGAGCGCGAGACCAGCCCCTGCTCGATCGACCAGACCATGAAGCCGTTGCCGGCGTCGCCGCCCCACAGGGTTCCATCGCAATCGAAGACAGCAGTCTGGGGGTTGCAGTCAAGCACCTGCCGCTCAAACTCCTCGGCGGTCCAGCAGCGGATTTCCATCGGCGTGCGCGTCAATCGTTCCTCTTGTCGGAATGAAATCTATTTCTCTATTCTATTTTCTTCCATTGGCGCGCATTCTGCATATGAAACTCAAATGAATCCGGCGCGCCGCCCGAGTGGACGACGCGCCGGAGCGGGGATGCCGCTAGTTCAAATAGACGGGCCGGCTGCTGACGGGCGTCTCTCCGGCGTGCAGGAGTCTGCCGACCAACTGCCGGGCAATGCGAGGATCAGAGTCCTGGCTCAGTTCGGAGAGCGAACGGCCCACCAGGCACTCGACCTCGACGCCGGTCTCGTTCACCAGCGCCTGATTGACGCGCACGATGTAACCGCTGCTGTCCATCTGCACCATCGAGGTCGCCGCCTGATCGAAGAGATCGGCCTGATCGAAGACCTCGTCGATAACCTGCGAGCGCAGACGCTCGTCGGCGCGCCGCAGCGAGACGATATAACCGCTCAGCCTGCCCAGATCCTCGAAGAGCGGCGTCAGCGTCACATCGACCAGTGCGCATTCGCCCGAGGAGAGATTCAGCGAGAGGCCGAACTGCTCGATAACGCCGCGGCAGGCGCGTCCATCCACCAGCGCGAGCGGGCGATTGCGCCTGTCTCTCAGATCGAGCACCTCGCGAATATGCCGGCCATTGACCTGCCCGCGCGCGCGGCCAATGAGGCGCTCGGCCGAGGGGTTCATGAATTCGATATCGCCCGCGGCGGAGATCAGCAGCAGCGCCTCGTGCATGCCATCCACGGTGGCGGAGATGCGCCGATGCGCCTGGCGCAGACCGGCATCAACCTTGGCCTTGTGCAGCGCCACCTGCACGGTAGCCTTCAGCTCCTGACTTTGAAATGGTTTGGTGAGATAGCCGTACGGCATCTCGCGCGCCGCGCGGGCGATCGTCAGATCGTCGCTGTGCGAAGTGAGAAAGACAGCCGGAATCTGATAGGCGTCACGCAGCAGGCGTGCCGTCTGAATGCCGTTCATCTTGCCCGCAATGCGCACATCCATCAGCGCCAGATCGGGCCGCGTCTCCTCGACCACCATCAACGCCTCATCCGCGCTCTCCGCCAATCCTACGACCTCGTAGCCGAACTGCTCGACCTCCTGTTGCAGGTCCAGGGCGACGACGGGTTCGTCTTCAACGATAAGCAGTTTTTCCTTCATATTCTCCTCTTTCGTTGTTCGACATTGTTTTGGATTGCCCGGCGGAATCGGTCTCCGTCCGAGTTGTCGAACTATGGCTACTGTAACCCGAGAGAGAAAAGGAAATCGTTCAAAACTAGACATAAATCAGCATGATAGTAAGTTATTTATTATCCAATGTAATAAGACTTACCTAAGTATTTTCTTAAGAAATATCTAATAATTCGGGAAATACACATAGTATGGCATTTACTTCTGACGCGATTCCATCGAATGATTCGCGTCAATATTAATAATCGAGATAGGTTCATTTCGTGAGCTGATCTGCATGAAAATGCCGCCAGATTGTTTCGGCGGTTTTACGCGGCACTACGGCGGCCAGCGACTCCGCCGTAGCCTCACGCACCTCGCGCAGGCTGCCGAAGTGAGTGAGTAATCGCTGCGCGTCTGCGGGCCTACGTCGGGTTGTAGAGGACTCCAAGACTCTTGGCCACCTTTTCCAGTGCGGAATCTCGTGTCCATAGTTGCGTTCCCGTCGTCAGCAAACAGGAGGCGATCAGGTGCGCGTCGATGAGGCCGATGCCCTTGGAGTAGAGAGCGTGAGCCTCGATCATGCGGCGAAGTTCGCTCATCTGTGCGACCTTGACCTTGCGCAGCTGATCCATGGCGTCAAGTTTCTGCCGCCGGTTTCTCAAAGAGCCAAGCGCGATCTCCCCCACAACAAATGGGTGCATGGCAATCCTTCCCCGGCTGAGGAGAGCTTCCATCCGAGGGTTGTCTGCCCGGAAGTGATCGACCCAGATCGATGTATCGGCGAGGATCACAGATCGTCGACTCTCAGACGCCGAATCTCTTCCAAATCGGGTTCCGATCCGCCGAGAGCCGCAAGCCTCCGCGAGGCCTCCATGTGAATCAACGCCCGGAGTGCCTCGCGGACGAGGGCCGTCTTTTCGGCGATGCCGGTAAACTCCTGAGCTTGCGCGATCAGATCGTCGTCCAGTGCAATTGTTGTGCGCATGAGAGCCTCTAGGCATTGATTATAGCATCATTTGATGACGGGTTTATATGCTTAACCGTTCGCCGGTTGCATCTCATGGAAATGCCGCCAAATCATCTCCGCAGTTTTGCGGGGGACTACGGCGGCGAGGGACCCGGTTGTCGCCTGCTGCACCTCGCGCAGGCTGCCGAAATGAGTTAGAAGGCGCTGTCTGGTTAGCGGGCCGACGCCGGAGATGTTCAATAGCTCCGAGTCGCGGTCGCGCATGGCGCGGCGCTGGCGATGATAGCCGACGGCGAAGCGATGGCTCTCGTCGCGGATGAGCTGGATGAGATGCAGCACCGGCGAATGACGGTCGAGGACGATGGGCTCGTCCTCGTTGCCGTAGAGGTAGATGACCTCTTCCTTCTTGGCGATCGAGGCGAGCGGCTGCGATGTCAGTCCTAAGGATTCGAGCGCATCGGCTGCCGAGTGAAGCTGGCCGAGGCCGCCATCGACCAGGATCAGCGAGGGCAGGTTGGCGGGCTCCTTCGAGGATCGTCCCTCAGGGGCTAAAGCCCCATCTTCCTTAACTGTTTCAATGTACGGGCTGAAGCCCGTACCCTTCACCTGCTTGAAATCTCCCGCAGAGGCTAAAGCTCTTTCCTCTATTTGCAGGGTATCTTCGGCACGACTAAAGTCGTGCCCTGACGCTTCCGGACTGTCATTGAATTTTTTCGTAAGTGAGCTATTGGAAGTTGCCGGTTTCTTTCCTTCATCAAGGAGACGGCGATAGCGCCGCTGGATGACCTCGCGCATGGAGGCGAAGTCGTCTACGCCGCTGACGGTTTTGATTTTGAATTTGCGATAGAGTTTCTTGTTCATCTTGCCATCCTCCCAGACGACCAGGGACGCGACCGTCTCAGCGCCCTGGATGTGGGAGATGTCGAAGCACTCGATGCGGCGCGGCAGCTCGGGAAGCATGAGCGCCTCGGCCAGCGCCTCCTGAATGGCTTTGCGCGAGGGCTCGAGTACGCGGAAGCGCTGGATGTAAGATTGACGGGCATTCTGTCCGGCAAGATCGATCAGGGATTTTTTATCGCCACGCAGCGGCACGGCGATCTCGATGCGATGGCCCGAGTGTTCGCCGAGCAGGCGGGCGAGAGCCTCGCGGTCGTCGAACTCCGCAGGCACGAGGATCGAGCGCGGGATGTATTGCCGGCCGATGTAGAGCTGCTTGAGGAGGGAAGAAAAGACTGAACCCGCGTGGAAGGGATTTCCCTCAGGGGCTAAAGCCCCGGTTTCATTTTGTCCCGTTTGCGGCACGACTGAAGTCGCGCCCTGATACAAAGCATCGTTGAAGGACGATTCCACATCTTTGGATGGTTGGGCGTTGGAGGACGATTGAGATTCAGAGTCCGCGGCCTCGAGCAGCTCCGGCAGATCCTCCCAGAAGAACTCGCGGCGGTCGACGATCTTGCCCGCGCGCACATGGAAGAGATTGACGGCCAGCGAACCGGCCTCGAAGTGGTAGCCGAAGACGTCGGCATCGTCGTCCTGCCCTGCGGTGGCGGCGCGCTGCTTCTCCTGGAGCTGATGCACGGTTGTGAGCTGATCGCGCAGGCGGGCGGCGGCCTCGTAGTGCTCTTGCTCGGCGGCCTGCATCATGCGCGCGGTGAGCGTGCGCTCGAGCTCTGCATGGCGCCCCTCGAGCAGCAGTCGGGCATCGCGCACGGCGCTCGCGTAGCTCTCCGGCGTGGTCAGTCCCTCGACGCAGGGGCCAAGGCAGCGATGGATGTAGTACTGCAGGCAGGCGCGCGGATGATAGCGCGAGAGATCAACCTTGCAACTGGGAATAAGAAAGCTGCGATGAATCAGCTCGACGACACGCCAGGCCAGGCTGCCGGGAAAGTAAGGGCCGTAGTAGGCCGCGCCGTCCTTGAGCAGCCGCCGCGTGACGAAGACCTTGGGGTAGCGGTCGCGCATCGTCAGCTTCACATAGGGGTAGCTCTTGTCGTCCTTGAGCAGAATGTTGAAGCGCGGCTTGCGCTCCTTGATGAGATTGGTTTCAAGGGCCAGCGCCTCGCTCTCGTTGCCAACGAGGATGTAGTCGAGATCGACGGCCTCGCGCATCAGCGAGCCGGTCTTGGCGTTGGCCTGCGAGGATTCCAGCAGATAGGAGCGCACGCGCGCGCGCAGGTTCTTGGCCTTGCCGACGTAGATGACCACGTCCTCGGCGTTCTTGTAGAGGTAGACGCCGGGCTCGGTGGGCAGAGTGCGGATTTTTTCGTAGAGGTCCATAGGCGGCGCGCGGCCAGCTTCTAGGATAGCCCGCCGGGAGTTCTCAGTTCACAGTTCTCAGTTCGCAGTTCACAGTTCTTCCTGGCTCGCTGTACTTCCATCGATCTATTATCCGTTGAAAGATTCACCATCGTTTGCCAGTCGAAGTTGATTTCGCGAATCGCACTTCGAGAGCTTCGGAGACTGAGAACTGCGAACTGTGAACTGAGAACTATTGAGCATTCCTTACCGGATCCGGTAAAAAATACACGGTCGGCGCGCGTGAAGGCAAATTGAAACTGATATGTACGTCGTTCATTTTCATATGTTTAATAGAATTATTGCGTTTGGCGCGGCAAATGCAATTCCCTGCAACAGCAGGAAAAGCCAGCAACGCCGGCGGATCTGCCGCGCGGCATCAAACTAAGGCGAAAAAAGAACTGACAGAAAGACATGAAAAAGGACTGACGATGATTATGAATCGATTGGGAATCTTGAGTTTGGCGGCGGGGATGGCGGTTTTGGGCGCGACCGGCTGCGCCACCAAGAATTATGCGCGCAACCAGATTGCGCCGCTGGTGGATCAGGCCGATCAACTGGACGCGAAGACCGCAGCCAACAGCCGTCAGATCCACGATGTGGACGACCGGGCTCAGGCAGGGATCGGCCGGGCGCAGAGCGCGGCGGACGCGGCCAATCAGAGTGCGCTTGGCGCGGCCAAGACAGCAGGCCAGGCCGACACGGACGCCGCACTCGCCGTGCATCGCGCCGACTCGCTGGAGAGCGTGGTGAAGGGGTTGGACGATTACAAGCCGGCGGGCGCGGTTACCGTGACCTTCGGCTTCGACAAGGCGGTGCTGACCCCGGATGATCGCGCGGAGCTGGACGGCTTTGCCGAGCGGCTGGCCGCGGCCAAGGGCTTCATCCTGGAGGTGACCGGCGGAACGGACTCGACCGGCCCGGCGCAGTACAACTACGATTTGAGCCAGCGGCGCGCCGACGCGGTGGTGCAATATCTGGCCTCGAAGTACCAGATTCCCGCGCACCGGTTTTATCTGATCGGCATCGGCAAGGACAAGCAGGTGGCTGCGAATACGACCGCCGAAGGGCGCAAGCAGAACCGGCGCGTCGAGGTGCGGTTGCTGGAGAATGCATCCGCTCCATCGGATCAGACGGCTTCCGTGAAGTAGGGAATTCTTTGCAAGGAGATTGGGGCCGGTCCGCTGGGCGGATCGGCCCCAATGCACTTGGCCAAATTGCGACACGACGGGCCGAGGCAACCAAGCGTAGTTCAAGCCACGGCCAACCGCTTGAGTTGTATCCTGCCAGCCGGGATCTGCGCCAGGTCGTAATGCGCCTGTTGCGTAATCCAGCTTTGGGCGCTGCCGCCGAAGACCTGAGCGAGCCGAATGGCCATCTCCGGCGAGATGCCGCGCTTGCCGTTAACCAATTCGGAGAGCGTGGTGCGCGTTACGCCCAGAGCCGCCGCTGCCTGGGTGATGGAAAGGTTGAGCGGCTCAATGCATTCGCTGAAAACAACACTGCCGGGATGCGGCGGATTCTTCATCGGCATGGGGAAACCTCACTAGTGGTAATCGCGATAATCAACTTCAAACGCATGACCATCGATTAATCGAAAGGTAACGCGCCAATTCGCTCGAACCGTGACCGCCATAACTCCAAGCAATTCACCCTTTAATGCGTGCAAGTTGAACCCAGGTAGGTTCATATCCTCAGTTACGTTGGCTGCATCCAGACGTGCCAGGATATTGCGCAACTTCGTCAAATGCTCCGCCATCAATCCCCGAGGGTCGTCTTCCTCATAAAGGCGTTTCAATCCCTTGTGGCGGAAGGATCGTATCACAAGTGATCGTAACCCGTAACGTAACGCACGTCAATCGGATTCTATCGACTTACTGTCGAAAGAATTACATTTGCTACCGGATATGTTCCGCGCGGACCTGGTTGGCTGTGAAGAGACAGAAGAAAGGAGCGCCGGCGGCGGCGGCCTCGACGGCGGGCCGTCCGTTGGCCTCCTCGCGCTCGACGATGCAGACGACGGCGGCGACGGTCATGCCGGCCTCGCGCGCGGCCTCGATGGCGTTGATCGTCGATGCGCCGGTGGTGCAGACGTCGTCCACGATGACCACGCGCGCGCCCTTCTGGTTGAAGCCCTCAATGCGGCGGCCGGTGCCGTGGGCCTTCTCCGCCTTGCGCACTAAAAAGCCATGAATCAGCGGCGCGCCGGGCTTCGACTTTGCCCGCCATGCGCTGGCGGTGGCGACGTTGGAGACGATCGGGTCAGCGCCCATCGTCAGCCCGCCGACGGCCTCGGCCTGGATGCCGTGCTCGTTGAGCAGGTCGAGAATCGCTTCGCCGGTCAGGCGTCCGCCCTCGGCGTTCAAAGTCGTAGTCCGGCAATCGACGTAGTAATCGCTGGTGCCGCCGGAGGAGAGCGTGAAGTGGCCGAGGCGGAAGCTGAGGCGGGCGAGGATCGAGAGCAGTTCGTGGGCGTGAGTGGTCATCTCTTCGATTGTAATGGGAGCGGCAGGAGAGCTATCAGCTTTCAGCTATCCGCTCTCAGTAAATGCTGAAAGCTGACGGCTTCTTACTTCAGCTTGTCCATATGCTGGAATCCATCCGTGCTGACGGCCATGATGAAAAAGATCAGGAAGTTGTAACCGGCATGGACCAGCGTGCTGGCGGCAAGCGAGCGGGTCTTCAAGCGCACCGCGCAGAGAATCAGGCTGATGGTGACCAGCAGCAGAAACGGTCCCAGCGAGTGGCCTTGTTGTTCGGCGTGCATCAGAGCGAAGAGGAGGCTGGTGGGGATCGCGGCGAAAATCATGGCGGCGATCGACCATTGGGGATGGCCGTCTGCGTCGAGCGGGCGCGCCGGAAGATGGGAGAGCTTCTCCGCGCACCAATCCCAGGCCGTGGCCAGTGTGGGCAGCAGAAAGCCACGAAAGAAGATCTCCTCGAAGAAGGGCGCAACGGCGACGCCGAAGGCGAACATCATCCAGGCCGCGCTGGGGGTGCGAAAGAGATCTTCGATGGGGGCGTGCTTGGGGCCGGGCAGCAGCGCCTCGTCGGCGATGGCCAGCAGAAAGCAGACGAAGGAGATGGCGGGCAAGCGCCAGCCGAGACTGAGCGCCGATCGGCCGCGCCAGTGAATGCCGGCGAAGAAACTCTTCTTCCAGAAGAGCGGAAACAGAAACACAGAGAGAACGAAGGCGACCACGTAGAGCAGCAGTTCGCTGCCCAGCAGAAAGTAGACATTGGTCTTCATCTGCTCTTCGTCGCTGACGCCGCCCCAATGGAAGAGCATGGCGAAGGCCAGCGGCACCATCATGCAGACAAAGCCGAAGAGGAGAAAGGCCGAGAGCAGCCCCAGATGACCTAGGTGCGGAATGCGCGCGGGCTTCGGCTCTTCGGGTTGCGTGTAGGAGGCAGACAGATCGCCCGATGCAGCTTCGAGCGCAATCGGCTGGAGAATCGCAGAATTGATCTCGGAATCTGGAATCGAGAGACGATTCTCAGGGGCTGAAGCCCCGGTTTCATTTTGCGCCCCTTGCGGCACGACTGAAGTCGTGCCCTGATACAAAACTGTTTGACTGTCGAGTGTATTGGCAGCCTGCAACGCTGCTTCCGGTTCGACATCGTCTTCGGCACGACTGAAGTCGTGCCCTTTCAAAACAGCGCTTTGCTCCGCGGAGTCTGTCTGGGCGTTTTCAAAGTCGTCGTTCTGGCTCATGCCGTCTTCTTTCTGCTGAGGGCGGATTTCTTTTTTGCCGTCTTCTTTGCCGACGCCGGTTTGCGCGCAATGGATTTTTTCGCTTTCGGAGTTTTTTCCGATTTCAGTTCGTCGTTACCCGCCAACGACTGTGACAGGGATGGACCACCCGGAATCCGCTGACCCGCCGACTCGCCGGCTGGCCGACTCGTTTCCTCCTCCGTCTCCACCGCCTGCAAACGCCCGTTGCTTGACTTATAGTAGCGCGAGAGAAAGTGGCCGGTATAGGAGCCGCTGTTGGCGGCGATCTTTGCGGGCCGTCCTTCGGCCACCACGCGGCCGCCATCCTCGCCGCCCTCGGGACCGAGATCGAGAATCCAGTCGGCGTTGCGGATCACGTCCAGGTTGTGCTCGATGATGATGACCGTGTTGCCCAGATCGGCCAGGCGATGCAGCACCTCGAGCAGCTTGCGCACATCGTCGAAGTGCAAGCCGGTCGTCGGCTCGTCCAACAGATACAGTGTCCGCCCCGTCTGTCGCTTGCTCAGCTCTCTGGCCAGCTTCATGCGCTGCGCCTCGCCGCCTGAGAGCGTCGTCGCACTCTGGCCCAGATGCACGTAGCCCAGGCCGACATCGACCAGCGTTTGCAGCTTCTGGCGCACCTGCGGCACGTCGGTGAGCACGGTGAGGGCGTCTTCAATCGTCAATTCGAGAATGTCGGCGATCGAGTTTCCGTTGAACTTTACCGCCAGCGTCTCCTGGTTGTAGCGGCGTCCGTTGCAGATCTCGCACTGCACATAGACGTCGGGCATGAAGTTCATCTCGATGCGCCGCTGCCCGTCGCCCTGGCAGGCCTCGCAGCGGCCTCCGCCGACGTTGAAGCTGAAGCGGCCCGGCTTGTAGCCGCGCTCGCGCGCCTCGGGCAGCATGGCAAACAGATCGCGGATGGGCGCGAAGACCTGCGTGTAAGTGGCCGGGTTGGAGCGCGGCGTGCGGCCGATGGGCGATTGATCGATGCGCACGACTTTGTCGATCTGCTCGGCGCCCGTGAGCGACTCGTGAGCGCCGGGCTCCTCGCGCGAGCCATAGATCGACTGCGCCAACGAGCGATACAAAATGTCGTTGATCAGCGTGCTCTTGCCCGAGCCGCTGACGCCGGTCACGACGGTCATCACGCCCAGCGGAATGCGCACATTCACGTCTTGCAGGTTGTGTTCGCGCGCGCCGGTCACGGTGAGCCACTTGCCGGTGAGCATGCGCGGCTTCACGCGCGCGAGCATCGGCGCAGCGCCGCTCAGATAGCGCCCGGTGAGCGACTCGGGGCAGGCCATGATCTGGGCCGGCGTGCCCTCAGCCACCACCTGCCCGCCCAGCCGGCCAGCGCCCGGTCCGAGATCGAGGACGTAATCGGCGTGGCGGATCGTCTCCTCGTCGTGCTCGACGACCAGCACCGTGTTGCCCAGGTCGCGCAGCTTTTCGAGAGCCTCGATCAGCCGGTTGTTGTCGCGCTGATGCAGTCCGATCGAGGGCTCGTCCAGCACATAGAGGACGCCGCGCAGACGCGAGCCTATCTGCGTGGCCAGGCGAATGCGCTGGCCCTCGCCGCCCGAAAGCGTGGTGGCATTGCGATCGAGCGAGAGATACGTCAACCCAACTTGGCAGAGAAACTCCAGCCGCTCGGCGATCTCGCGGCGAATGCGCTCGGCCACCAGCGCCTCGCGCTTGGTAAAGCTCAGATTGATCGCCGCCGAGAGCGCGCGATTCAGCGGCAGCGCGGTGAAGTCGGCGATGGAGAGGCCGCCGATCTTGACCGCCAGCGACTCCGGGCGCAGGCGCTTGCCGCGGCAGACCGGGCAGGGCGTCGCCGACATGTACGTCATCATCGATTCGCGATAACTGTCGCTGTGCGCCTCATCAATCGAGTCGCGCAGAAAGCTCAGGATGCCGTGGAAGCCGGTGCGCGGAGCCTCGTTCTTCGGCGGACCGTAGACCAGCAGATGCTGCTGCTTGACCGGCAGCTCCTCGAAGGGCGTCTTCAGGTCGATCTTGTAGCGTTCGGCAGCCAGATGAACCAGGCGGAGCAGATACTGCGAGGTCGAGCCGGGGCCGAGGCCGTCGAGGATCGGCTTCGACCAGTCGGTGATGACTTTGGCGGGATCGAGATCGTAGAGCGACCCCAGGCCGTGGCACTCCGGGCAGGCGCCGTAAGCGGAGTTGAAGCTGAAGCTGCGCGGCTCGAGCTTGGGCACATCGAGGCCGCAGTCGGGGCAGGCCATCGAGGCCGAGTACAACTGCTCCTGAGGATCGGGGCTGCCGGCCACGGCCACCAGCACCAGTCCGTTGGCCAGTTGCAGCGCCTTGGCGACGGCCGCTTCCAGGCGCTTCTCCGCCGAGAGCTTTGACCCCGCAGTGGCAGGCGCGATCGTTGCCGTCGGCGTCTTCAGCAGAATGCGGTCGACGACCGCCTCGATGGTGTGGTTCTTGCGCCGGTCCAGATTGGTTGGCTCGGAGAGGTCCAACAACTCGCCGTCGACGCGGGCGCGGAAGCCCTGGCGGTCGAGCTGATCGAGCATCTCCTTGAACTCGCCCTTGCGTCCGCGCACGATCGGCGCCATAACGGTTACGCGCTCGCCCGCGCCCAACTCCAGAATGCGCTGCACAATCTGATCCGGCGTCTGGCGCGAGATCGGACGGCCGCAGTTGGGGCAGTGGGGCGTGCCAATGGAGGCATACAGCAGGCGCAGGTAATCGTAGATCTCGGTGATGGTGCCCACGGTCGAGCGCGGGCTGCGACTGGTCGTCTTCTGCTCGATCGAGATCGCGGGCGAGAGCCCATCGATGGCATCCACATCCGGGCGCTCGATCTGGTCGAGAAACTGGCGCGCGTAGGCCGAGAGCGTCTCCACATAGCGCCGCTGGCCCTCGGCATAGATCGTGTCGAAGGCGAGCGAGCTCTTGCCCGAGCCGCTCAGGCCGGTGACCACCGTGAGCGTGTTGCGGGGGATGCTCACGTTGATATTGCGCAGATTGTGCTGGCGCGCCCCGCGCACCGTGATGTGGGTGATGGGCATAGATCGTCGTAGAGTGGATCAATGAAGAAGTGGTCAGGTTTACAGGTTTACAGAATAGCAAGTAAATCAGCATACTACGCTCGCCAACCTGTCAACCTGTCAACTTGTCAACCTGTTAACCTGTCAACTTGTCAACCTGTCAACTTGTCAACTTGTCAACCTGTCAACTTAGAACTTATCCGTAAATAAGTTGCGCCGACCTCCTGGTCGGCTGTCCTGTGGGTCTTCTGACACACAGGCGGAGTCTGGCGGCGTGGACGCCGCCCGGACAGCCGGTCTGGAGACCGGCGCTACATCACTCCCTCAATTTACGGATAAGTTCTTAGTTTGTGGTGGCTGCCGTCGCAGAGAACGGGCGAGGCGGAGCGCTTGCAGCCGCAGAAGTAGACGGTCTTCGTCTCCGTGGCCTCGTATTTGACCGGCGTAAAGCCGCTGCCTTTGTGGCTGCCATCGCAGAAGGGCTGGCCCGCGCTCAACCCGCAGGCGCACCAGTAGTAGCTCTTGCCGGCTTCCACCGCGACGGGGTAGGGGCTCTTCTGGGCAATCGTAGCTTCGGACATAGGGGAATTCTCCTTCCAGTGCAGTACAGATATTATCGCCGATCACGGAGCAGCGACGTTTGTGTGGATGGAAAAGCGGCCGGAGATCGACCGCGCGCAATCGCCGGTAACCGAGAAAGAGGCCCAAAAGGTATTCTGATGGTCAACAGGAGTCAGACCGCAAGGCCGGCTTTTCTGCGACAATTGCAAGCAGGGAATACTCGCCACTGCGGGCAGTTGATAAAGTACGCGGCGGGCTCCGGAACGAAAAGGAAAGCCATGGCGGATGCATTGAATTTAGCGTTGTTGCTGGCGGCCTCGGCCGGCTCGGTTGCCTTCAGTATTTTGCTGGCCTATGGAATTCTGCGCGTTGTCTTCTTTGGGATGCGTCCCCAGCCGCGCCCCGCAGTCGTGAAGACGCAGACCGAAGCGGCGCAAGTCCAATAAATTTTCCTTCACTCGAGGGCCTTTTCACACTACCCAGGCGGGCGGCGCTGCGGGTCTTTCTGACTGTCCAGGAGATTCACTCCCAAGACGGACGCGACGGTCGGGAGTGACCGTCGCGTGGATCGGGGAAGCCGTCTGTGAAGAATCTGTGGCTCCGGCCCGCAAGAGAATGCCGGACCGGAGCCTTCGGGGAGGGCCCGAGCAATCCATCCCTGAATCGCTCTACTATAGACAGCGGAAAAACCCGGGCATTTGAGCGGAAAAAGTTAAATATTTTTAATGTGAAGAGCATCTTTCTGTGGAAAACGGAGGCCCTACAGCATTTTCGATTCTGGTGTATACAGAATCCTTGCAGTAAAGTGGCTTTTTCCTCAAGAAAAAGCCACCTTCGATGCGCTCGTAATGTCAACAAGTGAAGCGAAAATGCTCTAGTTCGGCGGAATGACGGGCTGAGGCGGCTGGCCCTGCTGGCGCTGCATCATCTGCTGGCGCTGCATCTCGCGCATCTGCTCGGGCGAGCGCGGCTGGCCGCCGGGCATTGGCGGGAGGCCGGGGCGCAGCGGCGGCGGGTTTTGCTGCTGCGGCTGCTCGTCCGTGTCGTCGTCTTCTTCGCTCGCGTTGTTTGCAGCGGGATTGGTGCTCTGCGCGCCTGCATGGCTGGGTGAGCTGAGCAGGATCTGGCGCGGAGTTCCCTGCCCCTGGTCGCCGATCATCACCACGTTGTAGCCGGAGCCTTGCAGCAACTGGCCAAGGACAACGCGCGCCGGACCGGGTCCGTAGAGGCCGAAGACGCGCTGGTCGGCGTCGAAGCCTTCAATCTTGGCGCCGGTGAGCGTGGCCACGTCGCTCAGAATCTGCGAGAGGCTGGAGTTGGCGGCTTCGATGCGCAGGCCCTGGCTATCCCAGGAGATCACGGCCGGAGCCGGCTTCTCGTTGGCCGGCCACGCGGGCAGCTCCGGCTCGGCTGGTGGAAGCGGAACCGGAGTCGCCGGCAATGCCGGGGCCGGCAGCGCAGGAACGGCTATGTGCTTGTGCGCGTGAGCGCGAGCATGAACCGCGGCAGCTTTGGCCGGCGACTGCGCGGCGAGCGGGAGAGTCGCGACCATCAATGGAGCAAGCAGCACCGGCAGGATGCAGCGCGACAGGCGTGGATCTCCCAGCGAAGGCAACGCGTTGGTTCGGTCGAGGCTGCGCATGATTTCCGGTCCTTGCTCGCGGCGGGCTTCCAATCAAGTCCAACAAATGATGCTCGCGCGCTGTGCGTTCGCTCTGGCGGCAATCCGCCAACGCTCTACTGTACTAGACTATCAGTGGCCCACGGACGCTCGCACCAGGTGAAACGCGCGGCTGGAGAGGAAATTCCCGGATGGGTTTGAGTTGGAGAAAATTTACCGCGGCGGCGGGGTTGCTGGTCTTGCTGGGTGCGCCTGTCGAGGCGAGTGCGGTTGGCTGCACCACGCTGGCGGCGATGACCTCGCTCGATCGCAATGCGCTGATGGCGGCCGGCGGACAGTTGGCCGTGGCCGTCGCTCAGCAGGACCTGGGCACGCTGAAGGCCGCGCTGCTGCCCGCCGTGGCCTCCGACTGGGAGGGCATGAGCAGCGAAGCGCAGGCCGGCGCGCTGCTGATGAAGGGCGGACAGGTGAAACTACGCAGCCTTTATCTCCTGGATGCAACCAGCCTGACCGCGCCCGCCAACACGCAATTTTTCTGCTCGAATGAAAACGGATCGATCACCGTGACGCTGACGATGTCCAAGCTGCCGCCTGGCCGCTACGCGCTGGTGCTGGCCGATGGAGCAGGAGCGCCGAATGCGGGACAGTTGGGACTGATTCTTGCCTGGGATCAAGCGGCCAACGGCTGGCGGCTGGGTGGCCTCTCGGTGCGTCCCGGAGCCCTCGATGGCCACGACGGCCTCTGGTGGTGGACGCAGGCGCGCGAGCTGGCCAAGGAGGATCAGCCCTGGGCGGCATGGTACGCGTACGACACGGCGCGCGCGCTGCTGTCGCCGGTGGACTTTCTCTCCTCGCCGAATCTGGAGAAATTGAACGGTGAGCAGGCCGCTCTGCAGCACACGCCGCCACAGGCCTTTCCCCTCACGCTCCCCGACGGCGCGCGTACCTGGAAGATCGACGCGGTGCACCTGGACCTGGCGCTGCTCCACCCCGACCTGGGGGTGGTCTACGATTCCACCGGAGTGGCCGACCCGGCGGCGCAGCGCACCGAGGCTTATGCCGTGCTGAGCGCGCTGCTGAAGGCGCAACCGGGGCTGCGCATGAGCTTTCACGGCCTCTGGGCTTATGCGCTGAAGGACGGCAAGCCGATGCCGATCATCGAGCTCGCGATGGCGCAGATACCGTAAAGGCAGGGACTACAGCATTTTCGCTTCTGGTGTATACAGAATCCTTGCAGTAAAGTGGCTTTTTCCTCAAGAAAAAGCCACCTTCGATGCGCTCGTAATGCCAACAAGTGAGGCGAAAATGCTCTAAGGGACTAGGGAATAGATTGCGGGAGGGCGGGTGATGGATGAGACGCTGAAATCTGTAGGCGGCGAGTTTGTGCACGACACTCTGGAGGCGGTCGTCGATACCATCGCCGATGTCGCCAAAAAAGAGCTGGCGCGGCGGCATGGCGTAACGCTCCCGCCGGAGTTCGGCGTCCGAAGCTACACCGAGGATGAAGTGAAGCACGGCGCTCTGGACGGGACCGTGGGCGACGAGGCAATCGACCTTTCCTCTATCGATGTCGATCAGATGCCAAAAGAGTGAGTGGCGACTTTCAGCCGGTGCGCCTTTGACTTATTGGACGGTCAATGGCCGCACCAGAAAATCCGCAAAGACAAAGCCGTCGCGCTCAACGACCTCGCCGGCTTCGAGAGGGATCGGCTCACGAAACATCGGTCCGGCACAGGCGCAGGTGTGGAACTCGCCGCGCTCCGCGCAGGGATCGATCCCCGCTGGCAGATCGTCCAGAAGCGCTGCATCGAAATCGCGTCCGGCAAAGCTTGCGGGCAGCTTGCGCGGGTCCACGCAGACCACCTTGGCGCGCAGACCGCCGGCGATCATCGTGCGCGCCAACTGATCGGTGGGAATCTTCCACAAGGGAAAGAGCGGCTCGATCCCGGTCGGCTGCAACTGCCGCTCGCGATAGGCGCGAATGTCTTGCAGAAACAGATCGCCGAAGGCCATCGCATCGATCTGCTCGCGCCGGGCGCGTTGGCAAACCTCGCTCATCAACTGCTCGTACACTTCATTGGAGCAGGGCCAGGGCAGCGGCACAGTCCACAGCGGCAGGCCGGCTGCTGCGGACTGCGCTTCCAGGATGGAACGGCGTGTACTGTGCATCGCCACCCGCTCAAATTCGCTGTTCAGCGTGCTCAGCAAACCCACCACTTCAATGCCCGTCTGTTGACGCAGAATATGCAGCGCCCAGGCGCTATCCTTGCCGCTGCTCCATGAGAGTAAAACTCGCTTCATCTGTTCATCCTAACTGTTTAAGGAATCGAATGCGGATCGAGCGCACCGGATTTTCCGCGCAACTATTTTTCCGCAGTCGCGTTCAATCGTATGTCTGACCGCCAGATCTGAAGAATACGGATCAAAATACGGATCGAGATATGGATCGAGGCAGACCCAGGAGGATTCACTTGAAGAAGATTGCACTTGCGTTGTTGCTTGCATTCACGTTGGCGCCGGCTGCGGCCTTTGCCCAGATCGTGGTCCGCATCGCTCCCCCGCCCATCGTAGTTGAAGAGCGCGGCCGTCCGCCGGAGCGCGGCTTTGTCTGGATCGACGGCTATCATCGCTGGGACGGCGCGCGCTATGTATGGGTTCCCGGCCGCTGGGATCGTCCGCCGCATCCGGGCGCGGTCTGGGTCGGCCATCGCTGGGTCCGCCGCGGCGACCACTGGGAGATGCGCGAGGGCCACTGGCGCTAGAGCATTTTCGCTTCACTTGTTGACATTACGAGCGCATCGAAGGTGGCTTTTTCTTGAGGAAAAAGCCACCTTACTGCAAGGATTCTGTATACACCAGAATCGAAAATGCTGTAACCGATCAGCTAACACCAACGGAAAAAGCGGGGCATTGTGCCCCGCTTTTTCTTGTTCATGTAACTCCGAAACTTCATTTGAGTTATCCGGGAAACGAATTTCTCTTGAAAAATTGCGTGAGATTAACAGACCGGTAACACGGATAACTTAGACTCCCGATCATGAAAATATCCCATCTGTTTGCTGGCGCAATTTTGCTTGTGCTGCCCCTTGCGAATCTGGCGGCATCTGCTCAGGCTGTCTGTAACCGTCTCTCCGAGGCCGAGGTCTCCGCCGCCGTCGGCGTCGAACTCACGCGCAGTCCCACCGATCCCTGCCGCTTCGGTCATGCATTCAAGTCGCTCAGCATCCTCATTCACTCCGGCGACGCTCCGCGCTTCGGCGAATATGCCGCCAACGCGCGCCGGGAGTTCTCGAATGCGCAACCGGTCTCCGGCATCGGCTCCGACGCCATCTTCTTTGGCAGTCAGTTGGCCGTGAAGGCACACGGAGACATTATCGTCATCTCCATGTTTCTAGGCCGTTCGCCTGCCGAGAAGATTGCTCTGGCCAAAGCTGTGGCCCAGAAACTGATCGCGCACTACTGACGGCAAGTTTCCGCTCTTGCAATGGATCAGCTCACGTCCGCGCCATTTTCCTGCGCGGAGCTGGCGAAGCCGGCTGCCCCACCGCAAGTGGTTACATGATCTCGATCACATCGGTTGCGGCGGCGGCAGCAGCCTCGGCGCGCACCATCAGCTTCTCCGCCACGGCATAGAACTCGGCGGCCTGCGGGCTCTTCGGCCCGGCCAGCGCCACGGGCAGCCCGCGATCACCGCCCTCGCGGATCGCCGGAACCAGCTCGATGGAGCCCAAAAAGGGCACATTGAACTGCGCCGCCGTCCGCTCGGCGCCACCGCGGGAGAAGATGTCAATCTCCTTCGCGCAGTGCGGGCAGGTGAAGTGGCTCATATTCTCGACGATGCCCAGCACCTCGACGTTGACCTGCGCAAACATCTCCAGCGCCTTGCGCGCGTCTTGCAGGCTGACGTCGCTGGGCGTGCTGACGACCACGGCTCCGGTCAGCGGAACCGTCTGCACCAGCGAGATGACCACATCGCCGGTGCCCGGAGGCAGATCGACGACGAGGTAATCCAACTCGCCCCACTCCACTTGTTGCAGGAACTGGCGGATGATCTGGTGCAGCATCGGTCCGCGCATCACCAGCGGCTTGTCGCCGGGCGAGATGTAGCCGATGGAGATGGTCTTGATGCCGTGCGTCTCGTTGGGCAGAATGCGATTCTCACCGCCCATGCGCGGCTGCTGGCTTGATCCCATCATCAGCGGAACGTTGGGGCCGTAGATGTCGGCGTCGATGAGGCCGACACGCTGGCCGAGCCGCGAGAGCGCGATGGCCAGGTTGACGGCGACGGTGGTCTTGCCGACGCCTCCCTTGCCGGAACCGATGGCGACGATCTTTGAGACTCCGGGCAGTGCGACGGGGGCGGGCATGGCGGGCGAATGAGCCATTCTGTTTGTTTGCTCCTTCATTCAGTTCTCAGTTTTAAGTTCTCAGTTCTCAGTATCCGATATCAATGCCAACCTGTTCTGTATGCCATGAAAACTGAGAACTGTGAACTGAGAACTCCAGCCTTTAGATGCTCTTCAATGCGCTTGCGGTTCAGCGGCCTGCTGCGCGTGGGCGGCCTTCTCCTGCTTGCGGCGGGCTGCGTCGGCGATGCGATGCTCGCGGCGCAGAAGCGCGTCGGCGTAGTGGCGTTGCTCCTCGATTGTCTCCGGGATCACCTCCGGCACGCGCACGCGCCGGCCCTCCTTGTCCACGGCAACGAAGACCAGAAAGGCGCTGGCCACGTGCGCCTGCACGCCGGTCAATGTATTTTCGGCCCACACCTTGACGCCCACCTCCATCGAGGTGGTGAAGGCGCGGTTGACGCTGGATTTGAGCGTGAGCAGGTCGCCCATATGCACCGGCCGGATAAAGTCGATGTGGTCCATCGCCGCCGTCACCACATAGGTACGCGAGTGGCGATGCGCGGCCAGGGCGCCGGTCAGGTCGATGAAGTGCATCAGCCGCCCGCCCAGCAGGTAGCCCAGAACGTTGGTGTCGTTGGGCAGCACCAGCTCGGTCATCTCCGAGCGCGTGCTGGCCACGGTGCGTGCCGCGGGATGCAGGAGGGTATCGACTTCGGGGGGATTCATCGTCATTCGTCTCCATCGAGAGGCTTGCGCTTAGTGTACTCTGTGCAGGATAAAATGAAGCAACCGGCGGCGGTGTGAAGGCGCTCACAGTTCAGATTTCGGCTATGAATGCCCAATCCATGTTTCCATCCGACAGGAATCGTCCAGCGCATTCGATTGCTTTCGGTACAGGGAATCGCAAAGATGCATACAATCAGTTAGAAAGATGAATTGTGGCGCGGCACGACGAGTCAACAAACCGGAACAGGCGGGCACTGGATGGGAAAGAACCAGGAAAACCTTGACGACAAAGGGAATGAAATTCTACGTCAGATGCGCGAAGATTCCGGATCGAAGAAGCATCTTGATCCAACCAAACTGCGGGCGCAGAAAGCATTGAGCAAGGCCGTGGACGCGAGAGATGAAGCTGCATTTGCGGCAGCTCTTCGCGCTTTGGGAATTGATCCTGAGTCTGCGGCTGGACGAGCGCACTTGCAAGGTTTCCGGCGCTTGCCGCAGAAGCACTATTGAAGATGAGCGACTGCGCTTTCCGCTGCCGCAACAGCCTCTTCGCGTTCTTCCTCGCTCATCGAGTCAAGCGATGCGGTGACGGAGAGCATAACTCTGGCGAGGAAATCCTCTTCTGCCTTTTGGTCGGGCTCTTTCCGCAATCTTGAGGAGCGCTCTGTCCTGATGCGCGGCTGGGCTTGGGTTGCCATAGGGATTCTCCTCAATTCCAATCATACGCCATTATCTTGCGCCTGATTCGCACGGTGTTGCAATAATCGGACAGAAAGCCCAAAAGGAAAATCATGGACAAGATCGCCGGCCTCAAAGAGATTCTGGAACTCGACCCCACAAACAGCCTGGCCCGCTACGGCTTGGCGATGGAACTGGCCCGCACGGGCGAGACCGACGCCGCGCTGGCCGAGTTTGGCCGGCTGGCGGCCAACGATCCCAACTACACCGCCGGCTACTTCATGGCCGCGCAGACGCTAGCCTCGGCCGGACGCCGGACGGAGGCGATCGAGCGGCTCAGGAGCGGCATCGCGAGCGCCCAGCGCAGCGGCAACAGCCATGCCGCCAGCGAGATGCAGGCGATGCTCGAAGACCTGGAGCGGTAGCACCCAAGCAATCCACGCACGGATTCCGCATTCGGGAGCGAGCGCATTTCGGTGCGGCGTAATCCTATTCGCACGCGCTGCTCACCCTCCAATTCGCATTCCATTTATACTGGAGGCATGGCAAAATACTCGATCGTTGTGCCTTTTAACAATGAAGAGGAGAATGTCACCGCTCTCTATGCCCGCCTCAAGCACGTGATGGAGCAGGTGGGGGAGAGCTTTGAGCTGGTGCTGGTGGACGACGGCTCCCGCGACCACACCTACAAATTGCTGGTCGAGATTGCCGCGGTGGACAGCCGCGTTCTGGTCATCAAGCTGCGCCGCAACTTTGGCCAGACCTCGGCGCTGGCCGCCGGCTTCGATCACGCCTCGGGCGAGTACATTCTGGCCATGGACGGCGACCTGCAGCACGACCCTGCCGACATTCCGCTCTTCCTGGAGAAGCTGGCCGAGGGCTACGACGTCGTCAGCGGATGGCGCAAGGAGCGGGTCGACAATTTCATGTTGCGCCGCTTTCCTTCGCGCTGCGCCAACTGGCTGATGGCCAGGCTCTCCGGCGTCGATATCCACGACTTCGGCACCACCTTCAAGGCCTATCGCCGCGAGGTGATCCAGAGCATTCCGCTCTACGGCGAGATGCACCGCTTCATCCCCGCGCTGGCCAGTTGGTACGGCGCAACGATCTGCGAGATCCCCATCCACAACGTCAATCGCGAGCGCGGCCTGAGCCATTACGGCATCGGGCGCACCATGGGAGTCTTCTTCGATCTGCTCACCATCCGCTTCCTGCTGAAATATATGAGCCGCCCGCTCCACTTCTTCGGCAGCCTGGGCTCGCTCAGCTTCCTGGGTGGCTGCCTGCTGTCGGCCGCGCTGATCGCGATGAAGTTCTTTCATTACAACCAGAGCGTGATGGCGCTGCATGGGCCGCTGGTGGTCATCGCCGGAGTGCTGATCGTCGCCGGCATCCAGTTGCTGGCCGTCGGCCTGCTGGGCGAGTTGCAGGTGCGCCACTTCCATACCAGCCAGCAGCGCGCTCCCTACGCCATCGCCCAGATCATCCGCCTGCAACCCACCGAAGAGCCGAGCATGCTCTCGGAAGGGTAAACGCAGGGATCAGGGAACTCAAACTAGAAAAATCCCGCTTGCGGTTGTGCGCCCCCAGGGTTCATCCTGAACGTGCGATGAAAGCCATTCAGATTCACGAGACAGGCGGGCCGGAGGTTCTCACTCTGGCCGAGTTGCCCATCCCCCAGCCGGGGCCGGGCCAGGTGTTGATCCGCGTCGAAGCTACCGGCGTCAACTTCATCGAAATCTACTTCCGCAAGGGCACTTACAAGGCCGCGCTGCCGCTCACTCCAGGCAGCGAGGCGGCAGGCACCGTCGAAGAACTCGGTCCCGGCGTCACAGGCTTTGTCTCGGGCGACGCGGTGGCCTCGGTCGGCGTGCTGGGCAGCTACGCAGAGTACGCGCTCGCTCCGGCCGCTTCGCTCGTCAAGATTCCTCAGGGCCTCTCCATGCAGCAGGCCGCGGCGGCGATGCTGCAAGGCATGACCGCGCACTACCTCTCGCACTCCACCTTTCCGCTTCACGCCGGCGACACGGCGCTCGTCCACGCCGGAGCCGGCGGCGTCGGTCTGCTGTTGACGCAGATGGCCGTGCGCCTGGGCGCGCGCGTCATCTCCACCGTCTCTACACGCGAGAAGGCCGAGCTTTCCCGCGAAGCGGGAGCAGCCGAGGTGATCCTCTACACCGAGCTGGACTTCGAAACAGAAGTGAAGCGACTCACCGGCGGCAAGGGCGTCGATGTGGTCTACGACTCGGTCGGCAAGACCACCTTCGAGGGAAGCCTGAACTGCCTCCGCCCGCGCGGAATGCTCGCGCTCTTCGGCGCATCCAGCGGTCCCGTGCCGCCCTTCGATCTGATTCAGCTCAGCAGCAAGGGCTCGCTCTTCATCACCCGTCCCACGCTCTGGCATTACATTGCCACGCGCGCCGAGCTCGAGCAGCGCGCGAATGACGTCCTCGGCTGGGCCGCCAGCGGTGAGATCAAGCTGCGCGCCGAGCACGTCTATCCGCTCATCCAGGCCGCACAGGCGCAGATCGACATGGAGGCCCGCAAGACCACCGGCAAGATTCTGCTGGAGCCGTGAAGACGGCGGCCTCAATGCTTTGATTTTTGCCGATAAATCAGTAACCATATTTTTTCATTGATGGAGAAAGAAATGGTTAATCATTGCACTTTTTCTAATTCGCGGCTTCATCTTCCAAAGATTGTTTGGAGTTATCTGCCGATCGCCCTGTTCCTACTTGCCGCGCCGCTGGCAATGATGACCACTTCGCCGAATGCTTCAGCGCAAAAGCTGCCGGAGATCGGCATCGATCGTTCCGGTCTGAGTATGTCGGGCGAGGCCGCGCGGCAAAAGGCAATGGAAGATATCCGCGCTCTTCACGCCACATGGTTTCGCGACGGACCCAGTTCGGGATCGCCGGCGGGCGTGAGCAACTTCGTCGAAGAGATTCGTCTGGCCAAGCAGCAGAATCTGCGCGTGCTGGTCAACATTGTCCAGATGGATGAGGACTACGATATTTCTCTAGTCACGCACTCGCACGGATGGAAGGCGAAGAAGCTGAGCCAGATCAATCTGGATAAATTCGCGCATCGCCTGCGCCATCTGCTCGATGCTTTGAAGGCTGCCAATCTCACCATCGATGCGGTCGAATTCGGCAACGAGGACGATAGCTACTACTACGATGCCGATGCGCCCAATGGCCGCGCCCTGACTGCCGATGAGCTGCACGCCTGGCTGCGCGGATACGGCGAGTTTTTAAAGACCGGGGCGGAGATTCTGCACGATCCCCGCTATTATCCCCAGGCCAAAATCATCACCTTCGGCATCGCCCACGGCTGCGACCTGTGTGACAATCCGCCGCATCATCTATCGAATCCGGCAAAGGTTGTCGCAATGCTCAAAGATGTGGACGGATTCAACTACATCGATAACTCAAGTTATCACGTGGACGCATACGGAACGCATATATATGTCTCGCCCAGCAGCGCCGGAGAAGGAGTTGCCGCGACCCTGCACCAGGATATCTGGGCGCTCGGACGCGACAAGCCCTTGTGGGTTACCGAGTGGGGATTTACCGATCCAACCAAGTTTCCCAACGCGCGCGGAGAAAGCGCTAGCCAGGGCTTGGCGCAAATGTTCGATGCCTTTGACGATCTAAGTCATCGAGTCGTGATCGGCCCCTTGTTCTTCTACGCATATAACACGGGAATGGTCGATGCGCATGGAAGAGCGAGCGGCTTGGTGGATGCCGCGGGTAACTTCGTACCCGCCACCGCGGTGCTCTCCGCGCGCGCCGCGAGGACGCAATGAACACGATTTCCATCTCGCCCGACGACCGCATCTTCGTCCTCACCGGGGCGGGGATCAGCGCGGAGAGCGGGCTGCCTACCTTTCGCGCCTCCGATGGCCTGTGGGCCGGCGAGAGCGTCGAGGAGGTCTGCACCCCTGAGGCCTGGCAGCGCGATCCCTGGCGCGTCTGGCGCTTCTATGCCGCGCGGCGCAGGGCGGGGGCTGAGGCCGAGCCTAATCCGGGGCACGTGGCGCTGGCTGAGTTGGAGCGCAAGCTCGGTGAGCGCTACTTCCTCTGCACGCAGAATGTCGACGATCTGCACGAGCGCGCCGGGTCCATACGTCTCATCCACATGCACGGCGAACTGAACAAAGCCCGCTGCGAGCGCGAGTGCGGCTGGGAGCCGGTCCTTGATCGCGCGATCTATCACTCGCTCGCCGACGTTGGCCGCTGCGAATGCGGCGGGCGTCTGCGGCCCCATATCGTTTTCTTCGGCGAGATACCGCTTCAGATGGAGCGCATCGAGGAGGAGATTCGCCGGGCAACGCTGATGCTCGTCGTCGGCACCTCGGGCTCGGTCTACCCGGCAGCCGGCTTCGTCCATTGGGCGCGGGCTGCCGGCGCGCGCACCGTCTACATCGGCCCTGAACCGCCGCTGAATGCCTCCGCCTTCTCGCAGATCGTCGTCGGCAACGCGGGCCTTGCGCTGCCGGGATTGTTTGCGATCGAGCAACACTGAGCAAAACCGACTCGCGCGCCGTCTCCGACTCCTCCTCATCCGCCCCGTCCGCGCCCATCAAAACCAGCCCGTTTTCTACCCTACTTGCCCCGAAAAGGGCTAAAAAGGGGGAGAAATTCGACGTCTATGTTTACTAGTTTGTCAACATAGCTAAAAATTAACGTGTTTATATTGTGTAGTATAGGCAGAAATTCCGTACACATTTTCCGGGATGAGGGGTAGGGGGGGGTGGGGGTCGGATAGATTTAGGAGAATAAAAGGAGAAGATGCAGGAGTTGGGAGCAGGGACTAGAGACTGAGGATGCGCGAATTGGAGCTGGAAAGGTGATCATTTGCGCCTTGCGTTTGCGACTGCTTCCATTGTGCGCGCGGCAAGGGAAATGATCTGCAAGCAGTTGCGATGCGACCAGCGGCAGGCTTTTCGCTCACAAGGGGATTCGTGGTCTCCCAGCTCCCAAAAGCGGAGCTGGGGCAACCGCATTGCTGGATTGCCACCGAAAAGCAACCGCAGATCCTTCGACTTCCCGCCCCAGCGACGAAGACCTGTCGCCGGGGACCCCTGTCCGCTACGCTTCGCTCAGGATGGCAGTTGATTGAAATAACTATGATACTTCCGCATCCGTCCCGCCCGCGCCCATCAGCACCAGCGACCGCTGCGCAAAGGGCGCATAAGCAAAAAATGTTTACGCTCAGTGCAGTTAATAATCAATCAAGAATCATTTTTGGAGGTATCGGTGTTTTTCGGGGAATAAATTGACGAATTGTGCCTAACCGATGCCGGATGAGTGGATTGGGCTGTTCGCGACAACTGACTTGATTAACGTCCCAGGTCGAAGAAACCGGCTTGTGGCACCCCGCGTATGGGTATACCCTATTGCTGCAAGCACTTTTACGGAGATATATGAGCCAGCAACCGCAAGATCTGTTGAAAGCCATCATTCAGAGGACTCAGCAGCAGGACTATCCCGACCTGAAGGTTGACGATTATTTTGAAATCTTCGCCGCCCAACAGGTGCTTAAGAAATGTAACTTCGATCAAGATTTCAATGAGATCGAGAGCGGCGTTGTTGGAGGAGGCGACGATGGAGGAGTTGATGGCTTCTATCTGTTTGTTAATCGCCGGCTGATTCGTGAAGACACGGACCTCAGCATCTTTAAAGGGCAACAACTCAACATTGAGGTCATTGTCATCCAGGCAAAGAATAAAAACTCATTCGAGGAATCCGTTCCGCAGAAGATGACTTCTTTCATGGAGGAATGCTTTCGTCTGGGTGCGTCAGAAGAGCAGGCCAAGACGCTATATAGCCAAGGACTACGCGATGCCGTCATGAAATTCCACAAGCTGTACGAAGACGGATTGACGATGAAACCCACTCTGTCCATAAGCTATTTTCACGTGGCACACTCCGACCAAGTACACAGAAAAGTCAAGACAAGAGGCCAGATTCTTGTTGATAAGACAAAGCAATACTTCCCGACCGTAAAATGCAGTTATACCCCCGTGACGGGCTCAGATTTGGTGACACTTTTCCATCAGCAATCTAAGCACACCCTTTCTTTGCTAACGTCAAAATACTTCGATTGGAACACTTTCGAGCGCCAAGCCTATATTTGCGTTGTCGCTCTTCCTGACTTCTATAGTTTCATCACTCGCGAGGAAGATGAGCAGCTTCTGGAATATGTTTTCGAGGCAAACGTTCGCGATCATGCACCCGATGCAAAGGTAAACGAGGGAATACAGACGACACTCTCCAACCCCGCAGGCGATGATTTTTGGTGGCTGAATAATGGCGTCACAATTATTGCTTCCGATGCAAGTTTAAAAAACGGCTCGTTGCAAATTGAAAATCCAACGATTGTCAACGGCCTTCAGACGTCGTACGAACTGTTTCATCATTTCAAGAACGCTGGAGGAGATAGGAAGGACAAACGAACGATCCTGGTGAAGGTGATTGTCAATAGTAAGGAGGATACCTCTGACCGGATCATAAATGCGACGAATAGTCAAACAAAGATCAACGCAATAAATCTCCACGCAACAGAAAAGGTTCAACGCACAATTGAGACCGCACTGAAGACGGAGGGCTACTTCTATGACCGCCGGAAAAACTTCTACCGTAACCAGGGTAAACCAGTAGAAAAGATCATCACCATTCCCTTTATGGCGCAAGCGGTAACTGCTATTGTTCTTTAGCAGCCAGATCAGGCGAGAGCGAGACCCGGCACTGTCGCACAGAGGAATTACAAGGAGCTATTCAGCGACAAGTACCCAATCAACCTATACCCACGGTGTATCGAAATAGTGAAGAAGGCTCAAAAGTTCCTGTCAGGCCAGAGCGGCATTACCCGAGCTGACAATTTGAATATCCTCTTCTATCTCGCGATGTACGCAACAGCCGCCGCTCTCAAAAGCGTGAAGCCGAGTAGACAGGTGATCGCTGAAATGGACGTTTCTCTCGTCAATGACGCCGTGATGGCAAAAGGCTATCAGTGGATCTCTCAGAAGTTCAAAGAACTCGGCGGTAATGACAAGATAGCTAAAGGACCCCAACTCGCTGGCGCGCTCGGGAAACACCTCATCGTAACATTTGGGAAAAAGAAGCCTATAAGGGGCAAAAAATAGATGCATGAGTCACCCTGATGATTCAGGGTTGCATCTCTCGGTGAGTGCAAAATCGCCAATGCGCTCACCGAGGCCGGATTTGTAACGCTCAGTCGGCATATGTTCATTTTATTGTTCCGGGTGAATCGGAGGACCGCCGCCAGCCCGCGCCGCCATCAGACCTGGATCACCAGCTCGCTGTAGGGCTTCAACTGCGGATCGACGGTGAGCAGATGGAGCGGCTCGCTCATAGCCTGGGCGATGAGCAGGCGGTCGAAGGGGTCGGTGTGGTGGAGCGGCAGGTCGGCTACGAGCAACGCGTGTCTTGAAAGTACGGGCAGCTCATGGAAGCCGTTCACTTGAATCTGATCGAAGAGTTCCTTGGGATCGGCCTTCATCTTTCCCAGGCGGACCTTGATGGCAACCTCCCAGATTGAGGCTGCCGAAACAAATGTCTCCTCCGCGCCTTGCAGCACTTCGAACGCCGCGGATGAGAGCCGTTCAGGCTCATAAAACCACCAGCAGAAGATGTGCGTATCCAGCAGCAGGCGCATTACCGTCCCTCAAACTGTGCCAGAAGTTCATCGGGCAGCGGCGCATCAAAGTCCTCCGCGATCCAACCCTTTCCTTTGAGCGCTCCCAGCCCGGTAAGACGGTGTTTCTGCTTGAGTACGGTCAGCCGGGCGGCGGGCTTTCCGGCGCGGGCGATCACCACGTCGGTCCCGGAGGCGGCCAGATCGACGAGCTTGGAGAGCTGCGTCTTGGCTTCGTAGATGTTGACGGTTGGCATGGAAGGCCTCCTCTGCTTGACTAGGTCTAGTCTAGTCTTATTTTCCGCAAAGTACAAGAGTCGCGCAGAGGCAAAAGTACGAAACGCAGGTCCTTCGACTCAGCTGCGCTTCGCTCAGGATGACAGCGGTGAAGGTATGGAACCTGCCATACAGACGCAAAACAGCCCGGCTTCCTGTTCGGAAGCCGGGCTATCTACTGATTCGATTGAGCTTCGATCCTGACCGGTTCTCTACCAGCCCAGGACGTAGGCAAAGAGCAGCGGGACGACGATGGAGGCGTCCGACTCGATGATGAACTTGGGCGTGGTCTCGGCCAGCTTGCCCCAGGTGATCTTCTCGTTGGGCACGGCGCCGGAGTAGGAGCCGTAGCTGGTGGTCGAGTCCGAGATCTGGCAGAAGTAGGCCCAGAGCGGCACGTGCGGGCGCTGCAGATCCTGATGCAGCATGGGCACCACGCAGATGGGAAAGTCGCCCGAGATGCCGCCGGCGATCTGGAAGAAGCCGAGCGGCGTTTCGGCCGTCGTCCTGGTGTACCACTCAGCCAGCTCCATCATGTACTCGATGCCGGTGCGGACGGTGTGAACGCTCTTCACGTCGCCGGTGATGCAGTGGCCGGCGTACATATTGCCCAGCGTGGAATCCTCCCAGCCGGGGACGAAGATGGGCAGGTTCCGCTCGGCCGCCGCCAGCAGCCAACTGTTTTTCGGATCAATTTGATAGGACGGTTTCAGGTCGCCGGAGAGCAGGATCTTGTACATGAACTGATGGGGAAAGAAGCGCTCACCGGCCTGGTCGGCGCGGACCCATTCCTTGAGGACTTCGTTCTCGATGCGGCGCATCGCCTCCATCTCCGGGATGCAGGTGTCGGTGACGCGGTTCATGTGGCGGGAGAGCAGCTTGGCCTCGTCGGCGGGAGTCAGATCGCGATAGCCGGGAACGCGCTCGTAAAAATCATGCGCGACGAGGTTGAAGACATCCTCTTCCAGATTGGCGCCGGTGCAGCAGATGCCGTGAATCTTCCCTTGGCGGATCATCTCGGCCAGCGAAAGGCCCAGCTCGGCGGTGCTCATGGCTCCGCCGATGGTGACGAACATCTTGCCGCCCGCGGCGAGCAGGGAGTTGTAGGCTTCGGCCGCATCCACCAGCGCGGCAGCATTGAAATGACGATAATGATGCTTGATAAATTCAGTAATCGGCGGCATGTCTTCTGATTTTCTCCCCACTTTTTAAGCTAACACAGCCGGAAGAAAGCTCAATGAATGCGCGGCCAAGCGGTCCGGTAATCCCGGCGATTACCACTTTGCGCGCGGGGGTGTGTACTCGGCGGGTATCGTTTGGCGTCTAATCATGAAAAGATACAGTTTGGGGGGGGGAGCATCGCTTGAAGACCATGATCCACAGCCGGCTGCGAGTTGTGCCTGTTTTGTCGTGGATCGTGCTCGCCGCGCTGGCCCTGCGACTGGCGGTGGTCTGCATTGTCTTTCGCGATCTTCCCTACGCCGAGCCGTTCAACGGCCACGCCCAATTCGGCTGGGAGATGGGCTGGATTGCGCGCGCGCTGGCCACGGGCCGCGGCTTCAGCTCGCCCTATCAGCCGTGGTCCGGCCCGACGGCGATGCAGCCGCCGCTCTATCCGTTTCTGCTCTCGCTGGTCTTCCGCCTCTTCGGCGTCTTTTCGATCGCCTCGGGATTCGTCATCCTCTCCCTGAACAGCCTGCTCAGCGCGCTCACCTGCATCCCGGTTTTTTACAGCGCCAAATATTCGCTTGGCCCGCGCGGGGCGCGGATGGCCGCCTGGGTGTGGGCCGCGTATCCCTTCGCCATTTACTTCTCCGCCGGTCGCGTCTGGGAGTATGCGCTGACCGGACTGCTCTTCACCACCTGCTTCTGCATCGCGCAGCGCATTCACTCCAGCGCCAAGCCGATGGTCTGGTTCGCCTGGGGCGCGCTCTTCGGACTGACGGCTCTCTCCAATCCGGCGATCCTCTCCCTGCTGCCCTTTCTGCTGCTGATGGCTATGTGGAGAGCGCGACAGATAAACCACCGCTGGCTGGTGAACGGCGCGCTGACGGCGCTCGGCACGCTCGCCCTGCTGGCGCCCTGGATGGCGCGCAATGAAAGCGCTCTGGGCATTCTTTGCCCCGTGCGCGACAACTTCTGGATGGAGTTTTACTCGGGCAACAACGGCGACCCGGCACTGAATCCCATCGCCACTCATCCGGTAAACAACCCAGCCGAGATGGCGAATTATCTGGCCATCGGCGAACACGCATACATGGCTGAGAAGCACTCTCTGGCCATCGCCGCGGTCAAAGCCGATCCGCTCTTTGCCGTGCAGAAGACCGCGCGCCGCGTCCTCTATTACTGGACGGGCTTCTGGAGCTTCTCCGCCGATGAGCTGGCGCGCGAGCCTTACTCGCCCGGCAATGTCTTTTATTGCTGCTGCATCAGTTTTCTCATGTTGCGCGGAGTGCGCCGCCTCTGGCGATTCAACCGCGCCGCCGCGCTGCCCTATCTGCTGATGATCGCCGTGTTTCCCCTCGCCTATTACCTGACCTATCCGCTGATGGACTATCGTCAGCCGATCGAGCCGGCGATTCTGGTCCTCGCGGTCAGCGGCGCGCTGCCCATCCGCAAGCTCCATCCCAGCCGGTTGATTCAGTGGATCGGTGGCGAGCGCGCACCTACACCGGCATTCGTCGCGGAGTCTACGACGGCGTAATCGCACAACGGTTTCCCATCCATTCCGCGTTCAATCCGAAATGGATGGGAAGCCACACTCTCTCACGGCGGAATTTACGTCTTCGCTGCTTCCAGCAACTCGTTGAGTTTGGCCATCACCGGGAAGGCGTCGGCGATATAAACCACGTCGGCTTTGCCGCGCGTCCAGCCGCAGTTGGGGTCCAGGCTGATGGCGCGGCGCGAGCCGATGAAGCGCCAGCCCACCACATGCGGCTCCTCGCCGTGGCAACAGGTCGACAGGCCCTTGGCGTGCCGCGGCGTCGAGCCGGTTTGTCCTATTTGATTCATATGCGTCAGGAAGGGCAGCACCGGCTCGCCCTCGCCGCCCTGGTCAACCAACGATTTGCTGCTGCCCAGCGAAGCGCCCGTCTGGCGCAGGAAGCCGAGAATCAGCTCGCCCGCCTCGGTCACATGAATCTGTCCGTCGGGTTGCTTCTTGGTCCAGCCGGCTCCAGCCACCAGCAGCATCTTCGCATCCGGACGGATCGTCTGTTGGCCTTGCTCCGGCGCACGGAAGCCGCTCACCGTCGTGCGCTGCTCCGGAACTTCAACGGCCACAGCTTCCACCTGCGCCGTGCCCGCAACACCGGCAAAAGCTGCGTTCGTCCCCGCATCCAGCAGCAGGAACCAGGGGCGCGCGCTGCGGCTGATCACGGCTTCAATGCGCTGGCGATAGAACCAGCGCGAGGCTTCGACGGTCTCGCTTCCGCTCAATGCAGTGATGTGCGTATCGACGAAGCCGCCCACGCGATGCGCCACGCCTGCCATGATGCGCGTGAAGCGCGAGCTGCCGGGAGCGAGCACAATCGTCGCCTCTGCCGCGCGGCAAATCGCCTCGGCAGCGGCAGCGTCAGACGCGTAGCGTGCCTGGGCAAAGGCCTCGCCCGAGACGGCCAGCAGGCGCGCGCCGCTGGAGGGAAGGGAACTGGCCGCTGTTGCTACATCAGCGGCGATGATCCCGATGGTGAGCGGGGTCGAGAGGCGCGCGGCCAGTTCCAGACCTGCCGTGACTGCCTCGAGCGATGCCTTCGTCAGCGCGGAGCCGGTTTCGTCTGCGTGCGTCAGTACAAGTATCTTTTCCATCTTTTCCAACTCCATTCCTCACACTCGTTTTCGAGTGAAGGGTACGGGCTTCAGCCCGTACATTGGTGGCAAAATTAACCTGGGCTTTAGAGCAAAACCACAATTTTCATACCCAAAAAGGTTGATCGAAGGTGTTGTTTTCTTGAGGAAAACAACACTTGAGTGCATTCGCTCTGGGTACACCTATCGTGGTTTTGCTATAGCCCCCGAGGGAAAACTCGATTGCAACTGTCAATTCCCTCGGCGGCTAAAGCCGGAACTCAAAATCGGCTCGGAATGTACGGGCTAAAGCCCGTACCCTTCAACTCCGGCTCCTGTAAACAACCTATTCGGCTCCAATCCATGCGACCAGCTCGGCGGCGATCTCGTCCGTGCTCATGTTCTTCTCGACGCGCGTCTCGCGCTGCTGCTTGGGAAGGCTCACCGAAACATAACTCAAGCCATTCGCCTCCAGCTTGGCCGCCTTGGCCTTGGCCAGCGCGGGCATAATGGTGCGCATATTGGCCATGCCCACCTGCGGATTGTTGCGCGGCTCGGCCAGATTGCCCGTCGCCCAGCCCAGCACGGCAGGCGCTCCAGAGCAGACGGAGACCTGATGCTTGCCGCCCTCGACGCGCTCTAAAACTTCAAAGCTGCCGTCCTCGCGCACGTCAATCTGATCCACGCCCTGGAACTGGTCCGTGATCCCCAGCCGCTCGCCGATCAACTGCAGCGTCACGCCCGCCCCGCGCGTCGCCGACTCCCAGCCGCCGAAGAGCAGCAGCTTGGCGCGGTCGAAGCCGGGCAGCGCAGCGATGGTCTCGGCCAGCACGGCGGCCGTCGAGTGGGCGTCGGGGAAGCCGCCGATGGGGCCGTCGATGGGAACCAGTTCGAAGGCGACCTTCTGGGCGACGGTCATCATCACCTGTTGCAGCTTGGCCTTGGGCCCCAGCGACACCAGCCAGAGCTTGCTGCCGGGGTTCTTGGCGACGAGCGCCGCAGCTTCATAGAGCGCGCTGGCGGCCCAGGGATCGAGAACCGCGGGCAGGACCATTTCGTTTTTGAGGCCGGGGCCTGTCGGGCCAGTTACCGGCTCCAACGTCTGCAGCGGATCTGGAACGATGCCCGCGCAGACGACGATGTGCAAAACATTTGCCATGGAAGATTTCCTTTACTTCTATTTTAATTGCTTGGGGAGGCTCAATTTTCCGCCGAATGGAAGCCGCCTGATCCGGCGCGGAATGCGATGTTGGAGTGCTCGCCGTCGGGCGATTGGCCGCAGTTCCACAGGCAGGCGCCGCAGTGGACGCACTTTTCGCGCTCGAAGGCGGGCGCGCCGTTCTCGCCCTGCGTGAGGGCCTGGCCGCTGCACATCGCCACGCAGGTTTTTTCACCGCAGGCGATGCACAATTCAGGATTGCGGAAGGCGACGTGATCGGCAAATCCGGGCATCGCCTGCACCTTGCCGCCCAGCAGCAGCGCGTCCTGCTGCGTCACCAGCAGGCGTCCGTCGAAGGGAATCTCCGGCCAGCCGCGCGCCGTGAGCAGCGCGTCGTGGAGGCTGCGCCCGTCGGCGATGGCCAGCTTAACGGCGTCCTTGCGCTTGATGCCGTCGGTAGTAGGGCGAATCTGTTTCGGCGCCGGCGGGATCTTCGCGGTCAGCGAAAGTTTTCCTTGAGTCAAACCGGCGAGCGCCATGCCGATCATGCCTTTGACGATGCCATCCTGGAAGCCGTTGCGGGCGTTCTCGGCCTGGCGCGCGCCCTGCTCGACCCAGCTCAGGCGGCGGCGCTTCTCGTAAGTAGCGGCGAGGTTCTGCTGCGTGAATGGCTTGCCGGCGCGCAGCAGTTCGATCACCGCTTCGCCCAGTTGCGCGCCCGTCGCCCAGGCCTCGTCCACGCCGGAGCCGGTCAGCATATTGGTCGAGCCGGAGCCTTCGCCGATCCGTGCAAAGCAGTCGCCGACAAGATACGGTTCGCCGTGCTTGCCACTCTCCTCCAGCGACTTCGCGCCCCACGAGCGCAGAGTTCCATCCTTCAGCGCCGGCCAGATCGCCGGATGCTGGATGTAGTGCTGCAGGTAGCGATAGGCGGTGCGGCTCGGATCGCTCAGCCAGGAAGGAACGAAGATGCCGACAGAGCAGAGGTGATCGGGATGCACGTAGAGGAAGCCGAAGATCTCCGGCTCCGGATAGCCGAAGCTATGCCAGACGGTTCCAGCTTCAAGTTTGGAGTCCTCCGGCAGCTCGATCACGAACTTCATGCCCAGCGCCCACTCGCGCTTGTGGTGGCCGTCGGGCAGGCCGAGCTTCTCGTCCAGCGCCTGGCCGACCGCGCCGACTGGCCCGTCAGCCACGACGGTCAGCAGCGCCTTCACATCCATTCCGGCCATAAAGCCATCGGTTGGCGCGCCGGATTTGTCCACTCCCTGATCGGCAAGGCGCAGGCCTTCGACCCTGTTGCCATTGAAGAGCGGCGCACTGACCGGCGATCCGGGCCAGATCTGCACGAGTCCGGTGGCCATCAACTGCGTGCCGATCCACTGATTGAACTGGCCGATGGAGAGGACCAGACCGCCATGCTTGTTCAGGAAGGCCGGCGTCCAGGGCAGCGTGAAGGCGTGGTCCTTGACGCCGATGAGTTTCCCGCCGAGTCGAAGGAAAAAATCGGCCAGGCGCAACGTGAACGAGCGCCGGCTGGCGCCGATGGGATCGAGCAGGTACATCACGCGCTCGGATTTGACCGGCACGGCCATGGGGATTTCGGCCGGATCGAGCGAGGGAAAGCTGGAGCGGATGGCGTGAGCGCCTGTGACGACGCCGCTGACGCCGGAGCTGATGTCGTCAGCCCGCTCGTAGCAGAGGACTTGCAGCGGCATACCCGGCGCAACGCGGCTCTCGAAGGCCGGATCGGCGGGGTTTTCCGTCCAGGCCTTGGTGAGCGTGGAGAGAAAGCCGCCGGTGGCCGGGCCAAAACCGGCGCAAGCAATGTCCACTTCCATGGACGCGCGTTCGATCTCCGGGGTTTCGGTGGTCGCGGTTTCGGTACTCATGCGGGCCTCCCAAAAATTGTCTTATAAATCTTCATGGTGCTTGAAATTTTTCTCAGGCAAAGAATCTTGTAGTTCCCCGATTTCATCCTTTAGAGTCTCGATTTCTAAAACTAACTCGTCAATTTTTTCGGTATTCATTTGTGTCCCCTTATAAGCCTCTGTGGCAAGTCCATAAATGAATACCAGGATAAAAATCAGGCCAGTTTCATTCGACGGAAAATGTCCAGTCAACAATCGCCAACAAATGGCGATTGAGAAAACAATAATCCAAAACCAAAAGGGCATTCCAAACTTTTTCATTTGATCCCCAATCAAGATTGTGAATCATTGAAAGTCATCTCATAGGCCTAGCGATGCCCACGGACAACATCCCTCAGGGGCTAAAGCCCACTTTCATTCTATAGAGTTTGCGGCACGACTAAAGTCGTGCCCTGTTACAAAACATCGACCGGTTCGTGGATTCCCAGGTCCGAAAATCCGGACCTGGGGCACCCAGTTTGTTGCGAAGGGCAAGCTGATAGCTGACGGCTGAAAGCTGACTCTACGCCGGATAATCCAGCGCTTCGGGGATCATCACCTTGCTGACGGTTTCGGCGGCGCGGTCCTTGGCCAGCCGCGAGCCGGTCAGGCAGGCGGTCAGCTTGTTCTGCATCCTGAGAAAGTCGGCTGAGCCGGCACAACCGGCGCAGGGTCCGGCCTTCTGCGGATGCGAGCCGTCCGCTTCGAGAACATCGAGGGCCATGGCGCTGATGCCGGGCATCGTCTCTTCCAGCTCCTCCAGCTCGCCGGCCAGGAAGCAACTGCGATGCTCCTGCTCGTCCCACGAGGGGTGGCAGTTGTAGCCGAAGACGAGCTCGGCGCAGATGCGCGAGACTTCGCCGGCTGCGGCGGCGGCCTGCGTGTGGCAGAGGTCGCTGAAGAATTGCAGCGTGCCGTCGAGGCCCTCGGCGGCGACGGGATCGGCCGGGCCGTGCTCTTCGAGTTCGAGCAGGTCGAGGATCTGATAGCGCGAGGCCAGCAGCCAGCAGAGCGCGTCGGCCAGCGCAAAGGTTACGCCCTGGCGCTGTCCGTGATAGAGCTTGCCGCCGGTGGGGTCAGTGGCCTTTTGCAGATGGTTGAGGGTCCAGAGCCACATCTGCATCGCCGAGGCCAGAGTGCAGGCGCCGCTGCCGGGATGCGTCGAGGCGATGCGCCGCATCTCCGCGGTCCACGAGCGGAACTCGGCGAGGAAGACCTCAGAGGTCATGGTCACCGTCATCTGGCGGCGCTGCACGGCCTCGGGGCCTTCGTAGGTGGCTTCGAGCTGCGCGTCCATCCATTTGTTGCCCAGGAAGCCGGGGCAGTCTTCCGTGATGCCGTATCCGCCCATCAGGCTGACGGCCTCGCGCAGCATATTCACCCCGTGGCCGGTGTTCCAGAGCTTGGTGGCCGGACAGATAACGTTGGTCTCGGCGTCCATCAGCACATACTGCACCAGCGGATCGGCTTCCAGTTCGACGCGGCGCGGATCATCTTGTTTGAGCCCGAGCAACTCAATCGCGCGTTCGGCGCTCTCCTTGAGGGCCTTCATCTCGGCGCGTCCGCCGGTGATGCCGCGCTCGGCCAGGAGGGCGGACTTCAGCTTTTCAATCGGTTCGAAGTCGTCGAAGAGCCTGGCAGTGGCAAAGCCGAGCGCGGCGGCGGCTTCGCCGGTGGCCCAGATGTCCACCAGCCGATGCAAGGCGTCCTCGCGCTGCTGGATGCCCTGCTCATAGCGGATGGAGCCGGGTTTCGCTCCCTCGGCGCCGCGGAAGCGCTGGCGCTGGTAGCGGATGACCGGCTCGACGGCCGAGAGCAGCTTGGCCGCAGACATCAGGCCCACGCCCACGCGGGTGCGCCGGAAGACGGCATCCAGCACCTCGCCGTGATTGTAGTTGGGAACGATGAGGCCGTCCTTGACGGTGTAGCCGCCGACGATGCGGCTGGCCGGAACCTTGAGGTTGAAGATAGGGTCGCCGGTCGAGGAGAGCTGATGGACCAGCTTCTTGGTGGGCGTCCCGTGGTCGAAGATGCCCTCGTCCGTATCTTCCAGGATCACAAAGCAACTGCCCTTGATGCGCTCATCGTCGGAGCCGACCGCGGCAGTGACGAAGTTGGCGAAGGCGATGTTGGTGATGAAGCGGCCGCGCTTGTCCACTTGCAGCCAGGGTTCCTCGCCGTCCTTCCACTCGGCCACGCGCATCTTGCCGCTCAGCATTCCCGTATCCACGCCGACGTAGGGGATGGGCTCGGTCAGCACAAAGGCTCCGCGCCAGGTCTTGCGGTCATCCCCGGGCTGCGCGGGCGCGGAGAGCGTCTTGTAGTGGCTGATCTGCTCCGGTGTGCCGCGCTCATGAATCGGCGACAGCGCCAGCGAACCGGCCAAGCTGGCCGTGGCCGCGCCGCCGTCCACCCAGGCCAGCTCGAAGGCGGCCAGCGAGAGCGCCATATTCTTGGGGCCGGCGATGAAGCCGCCCTCTTCCGGCTCCATATAGGCGGCAGTGATGCCGGCGCGGTCGAAGGCCTCCATCATGCTGGCCTTGCCGGGGGTCCATTCGTGGGTGTTGCGCTCACCGGCGGCCACCAGTTGGGCAACCACGCCGCGGGCGACGCCGCGGGCCGACTGGACAAGCATCTGGAGATCGAAACGGTCGGCGTAGCGCCATTGAATCTGACGCACCGCGTCGCCGGGAAGGGTAAGCATAGTCTTGGTATCGGTCAGTGTTTCCGTGGCCATCAATAAGTCCTCAAGCAGCGGTCATATTGTGAACGACCGGGCATAGAGTCGGATGTGACATGAATCACTTCGGAGCAGGGAGGCTTTCCGCGAATCGCTTTCATTCCTCTCCGCGAATCGCATTCAATCTATGAGTGTTTTTGCATTGCAGCTTCCCGCACCTTCTACTGGGCCAGATGCAGCAGCTTCTGCAGCTCTTCCTGGCTGGGCGCCGGCTTGAAATCCGGATACTCCTCGGCTAGATTCTCCATCAAAAATCCGAGCCGTATGTGCTTGGAAAAGGCTCGCTTGGTGCGTTCCAGCTCGTCGCCGACCTGGGCTGGCGTCAGATGCGCAGGATCGGAGTCGACAAAGCCATAGCTGACAGTATCGATCAGCGCATCCGGTTTGCTGGAAAATTTCGTACTGAGTAGTCGTTTTGTAGATCATGCCGATAAAGAAGTTAGCGCGGTTTAACAGGTAGGCTGCCAAAACAATATTCCATGACCATCCATCGCGACAATGCGCACCATGCTTCAATGATCGCGCACTCGCCCTCGCGGCTTTCGCCACGGTCCGCGCATGGACTGGCGCAACCGGCAGAGATCAAACGGATCACGATCTTTGCCGGCGACGTGACCGTCAGCCTTGAGCCGGTGGTTCTGCAGACGCTGCTCGGCTCCTGCGTGGCGGTTTGCCTGTGGGACCCGGTCCTGCGCGCTGGCGGCATGAACCACATCCTGCTGCCGGGAGGACGGCTGGACCAGGACACCTCGAATTATGGGGCCCATGCCATGGAGTTGCTCATCAACGGCTTGATGAAGCTGGGATGCGACCGCTACCGCTTGGTCGCCAAAGCCTTTGGCGGGGCCAACGTCCTGGCCGGCCTGGAGGATCGCTCGACCGGCGAGATGAATACGGCCTTTGTGCGCAAGTTTCTCGCGGACGAGGAGATTCCACTCGTGGCGCAACGGCTGGGCGGCAACCACGGCGTACAGGTGCGCTTCTCGACCGATACGGGCGAGGTGCTGGTGCGCGCGGTCGACGGTTCAAAGCTGCCCAAGATCATCCATGACGAAGCGGCCTACCAGCGCAGCCATCGCAGTGAGGTTTCCCGGAGCGGTAAGATCACACTGTTTTGACCAACTTTGCACTGGGAAATGAAGCAACTCGTCGGCTGTGATAGGGATCACTTGCATTCGCGCAACAATCACTATATGACAGGTACTTGACTGGGAAAACTACAGTGCCCGGTCGGGAGCAATCGTATGATGCCCGGAATCCGTGCCGCGGTCCTCTTTCTGCTGGCCGCATCCGTTGCGGGAGCTGCCTTGGCGCAGTCGCCCGGCGCCGATCTCTACAAGAACAGGTGCGCAATCTGCCACGGCCAGGATGGTCTGGCGGCGTCACCGGGAGCCAAGAGCTTGAAGGTTCCCTCCTTCAAATCTCCGGAGATGCTCGCGGCCTCTGATTCCCGGTTCTATCTCACCACCCTGCGCGGCGAAAACAGGATGCCGGCCTATGCGGGCAATCTGACGGATGCGCAGATCAAGGAAGTTCTTGCGTATATTCGCACACTGCAGAAGTAGTAGCGTCAAGAGAAGGTTGAAGTTTGAACAGCGGATCGGAGTTTTCATGAAGACCGCTTCCAAGATTGCGCTGCTGATGGGGGCGCTGCTGGCAATCGCCGCACCACACATGGCGAGCGCGGAGACGGATTGCCTGGCCTGCCACGCGGATGCGAGCATGCAGGACGGCTCGGGCAAGAGCCTCGCCGTCGATGGGCATATCTTCGCCGAGAGCATTCATGGCAGCCTGAAGTGCGGCGATTGCCATGCCGCCATCAAGGACTATCCGCATCCCGATCCGGTCACTCCGGTCAAGTGCGAGACGTGCCACGCGGACGAGGCGACGGGTCTGGCCGGCAGCGTTCACTCCGTCAAGGCCGAGCATCCCTGCACCAGTTGCCACGGCGATGCGCACAACATCTTCCCAAAATCCGATGTACGCTCGGCGGTTTATCCCTTGAATGTGCCGCGCACCTGCGGCCAGTGCCACGGCAATGACGCGCTGGCCAAAAAGCATGGCCTGCCCAACATCTATCCCATGTATCTGGATTCGATTCACGGCTTCGCGCTGAGCAAGGAGGGGCTGCTGGTGGCCGCCAACTGCCAGAGCTGCCACGGGTCGCATCACATATTGAGTCACAAAGACCCCCAGAGCCCGACCTACAAGGCGAATATCCCCCAGACCTGCGGCAGTTGTCATGCGGGCATCACGGCGAATTACATGGGCGGCGTGCATGGCAAAGCGGTTGCTGGCGGCAACCTGAAGGCGCCGGTCTGCACGGATTGCCACACGGCGCACGCCATCCTGCAACCGACGGCGGATGCCTTCCGAATGCAATCGACGCCGATCTGCGGCTCCTGCCACAAGGAGAAGCTCTCGACCTATCGCGACACCTTCCACTCGCAACTGGGTTCGCTGGGCGGCTATGTGGAGACGGCGCGCTGCTGGGATTGCCACGGAGCGCACGATGTTCTGCCCGCCTCCGATCCCAATTCGCCGGTCAACAAGGCCAATCTGGTCACCACCTGCGGCAAATGCCACACCGGCGCGAATCTGAGCTTTGTGCAGTATCAGCCGCACGCCAATGCGCGCAATCGCAAGCTGAATCCAGCGCTTTATTTTGTGCGCCTCTTCATGAATCTGCTGCTGGCCGGCACCCTGGGCTTCTTTGTTTTGCACACGCTGTTGTGGCTGATCCGCGCGCGCTTTGACCAGTTGAAGAAGAAGGCAGCGGAGGGAGGCAATCATGTCTGATCTGGAGCAGGCCGCGGAAGAAATCCTGAAGAAAGACCATCCCGAATGCCGCCACTTCCTGCGCTTCACGCGCGGCCAGCGCTACCTGCACGCGGCGCTCTTCTCGAGCTTTCTGGGCCTGGCGGCAACCGGCCTGCCGCTGCGCTTCAGCGAGAGCATCTGGGCGCGGGGATTGGCGCGCGGGGTGGGCGGCTTCGGCGCCATCCTCTTCTTCCACAAATTCTGCGCGCTGGTGCTGACGGCGGCCTTTCTCATCCACGTCAGGGATCTGCTGACGCGCTCTCTGGTTCATCGCGAGAAGGGCATCTTCTGGGGACCGAATTCCATGGTGGCCAACTGGAAGGACGTGAAGGATCTCTACGGCCACCTGCGCTGGTTCGTGGGATTGGGGCCGAGGCCGCACTTCGACCGCTACGCCTACTGGGAGAAGTTCGACTACTGGGCGGTCTTCTGGGGGATGATCGTGATCGGCTTCAGCGGCTACGCGATGTGGTTTGCCCCATTCTTTGCGCACTTCCTTCCTGGCTGGGCGCTGAACGCGGTGCTGGTCATCCACAGCGAAGAGGGATTGCTCGCAATTCTTTTCATTTTCTCGATCCACTTCGTCAATACGCATCTGCGTCCGGACAGCTTTCCCATGGACATGGTGGTCTTTACCGGTGTGGAGAGCGAGGAGGAGTTCAAGCACAAGCGGCCGCTCGAATATGAGCGGCTGAAGGCCGAGGGCAAGCTGGAGGCACGGCTGGCCGAGGCGCCGGGAGTCTGGCAGATCAACTTCTCCAAAGTTGTCGGCTTCACGGCGATTCTCATCGGTCTGGTGCTGCTGGTGTTGACTTTGAGCGCCTATCTGAGAGAGTAACGGGGCCGAGCAATGTTCTTACGAAGCAAGATCGGAGGGCATCAGGGCAGAATGACTCTGCTCCTGTTGCCGGTTTTCTTGCTCGCCGGCTGGAGTCAATCGGCCCGCGCCCAGCACAAGCCCAAGGACTCGGATTGCCTGGCCTGCCACGCGGACGCGACGCTGACCACTGAGGTCGACGGCAAGACCGTCAGCCTCTTTGTCGATGAATCCAAGCTGAAGCATTCCATCCACGGCGATCTCTTTGCCTGCGTGGATTGCCACACGGATGTCAAAGGCCTGATCCACTCATCGACGCCCAGGAAAGTTCTCTGCGCCCAATGCCACGTGGATGCGCAACAGGCTTATGCGCACAGCCTGCACGCCAAGGCCGTCCTGAACGGCGCTCCGGCGGCCAACTGCCAGGATTGCCACGGCGGCGCGCATGAGATTCTGCCCGCGGACGATCCCCGCTCGCCGGTGAATCACTCGAATATTCCCGCAACCTGCGGACGCTGCCACGGGCAGAAGTTCCTGGTCGCATCGAACGGCGAGAGCGCGCAGAGCTTCGCCTCTTACCAGCAGAGCGTGCATGGGCTGGCCGTCGAGAAGGGCTCCAAGAAGGCCGCCGTCTGCACCGATTGCCACGGCGCGCATCAGATCCTGCCCGCCAACGACGCCCAGTCGCCAATCTACAAATTCAATGTTCCGGCCACCTGCGGCAAATGCCACGCAGAGATTTCTCAGAGCTTCCTTGAGAGCATTCACGGGCAGGGCATCCTGCGCGGCAACGGCCTCTCGCCGGTCTGCACCGACTGCCACGGCATCCACTCGATCAAGGCTCACAAGGACCCGCGCTCGCCGGTTGCGGAGCAAAACATCTCGCGCGACACCTGCGCCCGCTGCCACGAGGGCGTGCGCCTCTCCCAGGAGTTCGGCGTGCCCGGCAACCGCGTGGCCAGCTACTTTGACAGCTATCACGGGCTGGCGGCCGAGGGCGGCTCGGTGGTCGCGGCCAACTGCTCAAGCTGCCACGGCGTGCACAATATTCTGCCATCGACGGATTCCCGCTCCACCGTCAACCACGCCAACCTGAATGCCACCTGCGGCAAGTGCCACGTCGGCGTCACGCAGAAGTTTACCTTGACCAAGGTTCATCAGGAGGGCTCTTCCTCCGGCGATATCGGCGCGCTCGCCGTGCGCTGGGTACGCTGGTTTTATCTCGCGCTGATCGGCGCTGTCATCGGCGTCATGTTCCTGCACAATGCCATCCTCTGGCGCGGCAAGGCCCGGGCGCGGCGGGCTCTGATGAATCCCATGATGGAGCGCATGAGCCCCGAGCAGCGCTGGCAACATCTGATCCTGCTCACCAGCTTTATCGTTCTCGTCGTCACCGGCTTTGCTCTCAAGTTTCCCAACTCCTGGATCGCCGGCCTGCTGGGCAACGGAGAAAGGTTGCGCGGCCTGGTCCATCGCATCGCCGGAGTGATTCTGATCGGCGCGGGCATCTATCACCTGTTTTATCTTGCGATAACGCGTGAGGGCCGCCGCCTGATCCGCGACCTTGCGCCGCGCCCAAAAGATGCCTTCGACCTCTGGGGAACAATGCGCTACCACCTCGGGCTGAGTCGCACGAAGCCCGCCTTCGGCCGCTTCAGCTATGCCGAGAAGGCCGAGTACTGGGCGCTGGTCTGGGGCACGGCGCTGATGGCCTTGACGGGAATCATGATCTGGGCCAAGGTCTGGGTCGGCAACCTCGTTGCCCGCTGGTGGGTCGATGTGGCCACGGCCATCCACTTCTACGAGGCGATTCTGGCCACGCTGGCCATCCTCGTCTGGCACCTCTACCAGGTGATCTTCGATCCCGATGTCTACCCCATGAACTGGGCATGGTGGGATGGGAAGATGCCGGTCGAGCACTATCGCGCCGAGCATGAGCTGGACAGCAATGCGCTCGACGGTGAGGCCGAGAGTAAGCCGGAGCAGCCGCCAACGGACAATCCAGCCGCAAATGAATGAAATTTAACAATAAGTGCAACAACGGGACGGACGTGGTTGCGGAACGGCAAAGCGCTGTCTGGACGCGACTTTAATAATCTATGCATATTGACACTCTATAGGGCGTGCTGTACAGTTTGGGGCAGTAATCTCGGTCCCCACACAATCCTGTTCACATGAAAGGTTGCTAGTGTCCTGAGTCATTAATTAATTAAACAAATAGCAGCGAGTGGCGTCTAACATGACAGGAGCGAAGTCATGAGACGTGGACGCCGATTGCCGGATTTGAGCCTGAGTGCGGAGCAGCGTTCGACGCTGCAAGGTTGGACTCGGAGAAGGAAGACCGCCCAGGCTTTGTCGATGCGCGCGCGGATCGTATTACGCGCCTCCGATGGACTGACCGCTACCGCCATTGCCGCAGAAGTGCATGTGTGCATTCAAACAGTCAGTAAATGGTGGCGCAGGTTTGATGAACAGGGTCTGGACGGCCTGCTCGATGAACCGCGTCCCGGGCAGCCACGCAAACTGAGCGATGCGCAGATCGAACAGGTGATTGTTCGTACACTGGAAAGCAAGCCGGCCGCCGCTACTCATTGGTCGACCCGTACGATGGCAGCGGCCACGGGCATCAACCAAACCGCGATCAGCCGCATCTGGCGCGCCTTTTCGCTGGCCCCACATCGCTCCGAAACGTTCAAGTTATCCAAAGACCCGTTGTTCATCGACAAGGTGCGCGACATCGTGGGACTCTACATGAACCCTCCGCAGCGCGCCCTGGTCTTATGCGTGGATGAAAAGTCGCAGATACAAGCCCTGGATAGAACCGCGCCCTTGTTGCCCATGCGGCCGGGGCAGATCGAGCGTCGCACACATGACTATGCACGCCACGGTACCACGAGCCTGTTTGCCGCGCTGGATACCAAGACCGGCAAGATCATCGGCCAGAACCAGCAACGCCATCGCTCCGAAGAGTTCCGCAACTTCCTCGATACCATCGAGAAGAATGTGCCCGCAGAACTGGACGTTCATCTCATCATGGACAACTACGGAACCCACAAGACGGTGATGATCCGCAATTGGCTGGCCAAGCGGCCACGTTTCCATGTCCACTTCACGCCCACCTCGGCTTCATGGCTGAATTTGGTGGAACGCTGGTTCGCGCTGCTTACCGAACGCCAGCTTCGACGCGGCGTTCACCGCTCTACCAAAGAACTCAAAGCAGCCATCGACGGATATATCGAAAACCACAACCTCGATCCAAAACCCTTCGTCTGGCACAAAACTGCAGACCAGATCCTCGACTCCATCGCTCTATACTGTATGCGAATTAATGACTCGGGACACTAGCTTATGTTTCGTTCGCCTTGGTTTCGTGCAACTGGTTTGACAGTAATCCTCTTCCTCTTCAGCCTTCCGCTGACGGCGCAAATTGCCTTCGGCGGCCACAGGAAACCGGCGGGCGAGGACGCTGGGCAAGGCCTCAGTCCCGACGCGCTCGCCATCCAGGATCGGCTCAACGGGCAGATTCGGCTGACCAGAATCACCGCTGACAACTCGGATATCGTGACGGCGGGCGACATTGTGCAGTTAAACCGGGACGGGCTGATGATGTGCAGCATCGCCGCCGGCTTCGCCTACTCGAACACCTATGACGGCGGCGTGTTGACGGCAAATCAGAGAGGTACCGGCGGCGCGGTGGCATCCGCGGTGGTGGCCTCTGCCGCCAAGAGCTATCTGCTCAGCAGGTTTGGACTGGGCAGCGGATTGGCCGGCGGAGCAGCGGACGCAGCCAGCGCCGCGCAGGCTGCCCAGGCCAGGAACACCTGCCCCTCGCGCAAATTCGTCACCGGTGAAAAGTTTTGGGTCACTGGGATCAGCGCAGAGGCGGATGGCATTCTCGTCAACGTCTACAGCGACCCCTACCCAGACCCCAATGGGAATGATGTGCGCTACTATGGCCTGATCAAGTTTGACTTCCCGCCCGACCCCAACGCTGTCTCGGTCTCGGCAAGCAGGAAGAAAGGTGCAGCTGGCGCGCGGCAGCGGATTGCGCCGCCGGCGGATGATTTTCTCCGGACCGTGGCCGAGGTGATCTCGGTGGTATCCTCAGACGACCAGGCCGCTCAGCCGGCCGACGCTCCAGAGGCGGCGCCTGCCCCGGTTGCCCCACCCCCAGCTCCCATGGCGGAGATTCCGCCGCCGCCGCCGCCGCCCGAGGCTCCACCGACGATCGAGCCCGGCCAGAACAAGGATCAGGTGGTCGCCGCCTTCGGACAGCCGCTCCGTGTGGCCAAGTTTGGAGCCAAGGAGATCTTCTTCTACAAGGATACGAAGGTCACCTTCATCGCCGGCAAGGTCACGAACGTCGAGTAGGTCGCGCGGACTTAGGCACGCGGAATGGGCTTCTGGACAGGCTTTGGCTGAAAGCTGGAAGTCGCAAGCGATCGAGAAACAGGAAAACGAGGAAACGATGACAAAGGAACTTCTCCGCAATGGCATGAGAAACTTCTCCGCTGCAATGATTCTGGCGCTGTTTGTGGGATTGGGCATGGCCGCTGCTGGCAAGCCCGCGCCGCCCAGGCCGGCTGCTCCGCACATCTCCGGCGGCGGCGCTTCACACGCTCCAATGGGCGGCGGCGCCTCGCACGGGCCAATGGGTGGCGGCGCCTCGCACGGACCAACAGCCAACGGCGGCGGCGCTGCCCATGGACCAATGGGTGGCGGCGCTTCGCACGGACCAACGGCTAACGGCGGCGGCGCATCGCACGGACCGACGACCACCACAACCGGAACGCATACGACAACGACGACCTCCGGCGGCGGCGCGCACACCACGACGACCACCGGAACGCATACGACGACCACCTCCGGCGGCGGCGCGCGCCCGTCGGGCGGCGAGACAGGTGGAATGCATCCGGGCGGCAACTCCGGCGGACAGGGCGGTCGGCCGGGCGCTTCCAATGGCGGCGGGCACTCCTCAGCCATCCACGGCGGCCCGGCTCCACGCGGCAGCAACGAGCGCACCACCCGCAGCGGCGGCGCGGTACGCACCCGGCCCAACGGCAGGGTGAGCGATGTGCACGATGCGCGCCGGGGCATGGATGTGCATCACAACCTGAACGGCAACCGGCGCATCTCTGTGGATCGCCATGACGGCAGCCACATCATGGCTGAGCGGGGCCGTCCGGGATACGTCCAGCGCGGTTACAACTACCATGGCCATGACTTTTCGCGCCGCGCGTACTACTATCACGGCCATGAATACAACCGCTATTACCGCGGCTATGGCTATCGGGGCCTGTCGCTGAACGTCTACGCGCCGGGCGTCTACTTTGCTCCCGGCTTTTATGGATGGGCCTATCATCCCTGGGCGGCGCCGATCGCTTTTGGATGGGGATGGGGTGGCAGCCCGTGGTACGGCTACTACGGCGGCTACTTCCAGCCCTACCCGGTCTATCCCAGCGCGGCCTTCTGGCTCACCGATTATCTGATCTCGCAGGATCTGCAAGCCGCTTATTCCGCGCATCAGGAGGCGGGCGAGGTGGATGGCGCGCCGGATCCTGCCGGCGGAGCGCCGGAGCTGACGCCGGATGTAAAGCAGCAGATCGCCGACGAGGTGAAGAACCAGTTGGCTCTGGAGAACGCCGAGGCCACGCAGACCGCGCAGCATCAGGATGTGGACCCCGGATCGAGCGGGATCGCGCGCATACTGGCCGATGTGGCTGCCGGACACTCGCACGTCTTTGTCGTGGGAGACGCGCTGGACGTGACGGACTCGAACGGTCAGGAGTGCTCACTGAGCGACGGCGATGCGCTGCTGTTGCAGTACTCTCCGGCGGGCGATGCCACCACGGCCAGCCTCTCGGTTCTTGCCAGCAAGGGCGGGCAGGAGTGCCGCAAATCGACGCTGGTCTCGGTGCAACTAACCGACCTGCAGGAGATGCAGAACCATCTGCGGGAGACGATCGACCAGGGTTTGCAGGACCTGCAAGCCAAGCAGGGCAAGGGCGGATTGCCGGCTGCGCCGCCGGCGGCCCAGGCTCCACCCACGCCAAGCGACTTTGCGCAGATTGCGCCTCCGGCAGACCCTTCCGACCAAGCCGCTCTGCTGCAGCAGAGCCAGCAGGCCGACGAAGCGGAGCAGGATGTCACCGCGGAAGCTGCGCAGGCCGGCTCGGTCAGCGCAACTCCATAGAGCCGGCAAATCAAAACGATAAGGGCGCGGCCAAGTGGCCGCGCCCTTATCGATTCGGAAAAATCGGAGAACTCTACGCGTAATTGATCGGATGCTGGTTAAGCCACTTTTCGTCGCGCACCTTGCCCATATTCCGCATCGCGCCGCTGGCCACGCTGGCGCTCAGATGGCGGCTCTTCCAGGCCATGCCGGCCGTCAGGCCTACAACGCAGCCCAGCAGACCATAGGCAATGGTAGCCGTCGCCGTCGAAGACTTCTTGCGGTAGAACGGATAGGCCACCAGCGCACCGACGCAAGCGCCAATCGCCGCCGGGGCAATCGAGGCCTTGACCGACTCGCCGAGAAAGGGCGCCAGCGGTTCGCCGTTCAGGAACTCATCCTGTCCTGAGCGCGCTCCCTCGATGCCGGAGTCCACCAGCTTGCGGCCATAGTCTACATTGGATTTGACCCAATCTTTCACGTCCATAAAACCCTCCTCGACTGCCTGAAATCACACCCAGTCTAACAGAATCGCGCAAAATTAAATGCACTGCGTTTTTCTGCCCATACCGTATTATGAGCGCTGCACGATTGTTACCGCGCGCCCAGCGCGAATCTGAGCAAAATCAAAAGAAGACTGCTGCCAAAGCCCAACCGGGCAGGTTATCATCGGGGCACCTGAGATGCAGGATCGGAAATGCGGATCGCATATGTGCTGACCTCGCTCGGCATGGGCGGAGCGGAACGGCAGGTGGTGGCGCTCGCCGAGCGCATGGCGGAGCGCGGCCACTCGGTAGCGCTCGTCGTGCTGCGCCCGCCGCAGGGCGAAGAATGGCCCATCAACTCCGCGTATCTTCCCCCGGCGCATCTCGTACGGCTCAAGATGCGCAAAAATCCTCTCAGCATTCTCGCCGGTCTGATCGAAGCTCGGCAATCCCTGCGCGCCTTTCAGCCGGATCTGCTGCACAGTCACGTCTTCCCGGCTAATATGGCGGCGCGGCTGCTCAAGCTTCTGCTGCCGCGCCTGCCTGTTCTCTCGACGGTTCACAATGTCTACGAGGGCGGCCGGCTGCGGATGCTCGCCTATCGCCTTACCGATAGATTTAGTTGCCGCACCGTCGCCGTCAGTCAGGCCGCCCGTGATCGCTACGTGCGCCTGAAGGCTATTCCCGCGGCCAAGGCCTTCGTTGTCACCAACGGAATCGATACGGCGGAGTTTGCCCCCGAGCCCGGACGCCGCCCGAGAGTGCGCGCGGAGATGGGCGCGGGCAACGACTTTATCTGGCTCACGGCGGGGCGCATCGTCCCCGCCAAGGATTATCCCAACCTGCTCAGCGCCTTCGCCGAGCTGCGCAAAAGCAATCCGCAGGCGCAACTCTGGATTGCCGGCGAGTCATCGGGAGCAGCCTCCGCGGCCATTCAAGCGCAATCGGCCATATCTGTCCGCTGGCAGGGTCTGCGCCGCGATATGCCCGCGCTGCTCGATGCAGCCGACGGCTTCGTGCTTGGCTCGGCCTGGGAGGGAATGCCGCTGGCGCTAGGCGAGGCGATGGCGATGGCCAAGCCGATTGTCGCGACCAATGTAGGCGGCGTGCGAGAGCTTGCCGGCGACTGCGGCGCAATCGTGCCCGCCAAGAACCCCGAAGCTCTGGCTGAGGCGATGCTCCAGACAATGCGTCAGAGTGAGCAGCAGCGCCGCGCTCAAGGCGCCCTCGCGCGCCAGCGGATCGAGCAGCACTTCAGCATCGACGCCAAGGCTGCCGAGTGGGAATCGCTTTACCGCGATCTTCTGGAGCCCAAGCGATGAGAGCAAACTCCGCTGCGATTCTCCCGCGCTCACTTCTTGTTCCGCTAGCCGCGGCCGCCGCCGTGCGCCTCCTGCTGCTCGGCGCGGCGCTCACGCTCAGCGGTACAAGCGTAATCGCCAGCGGCGACACCCCCAGCTACCTCGAGCCGGGGCGCAATCTGCTGCTGCATGGCGGCTTCATGACCGGCGCACAGCCAGAGATCGGCCGCACTCCCGGCTATCCCCTCTTTCTCGCGCTCATCTCTCTGGCCGGCCCGGCTCTTGCGGCGCTCGTGCAAGTGCTGCTCTCGGCCCTCATCGTCCTGCTTGTCTGGCGGCTGGCGCGCGCGCTCTGCCGCGACGAGCGCGTGGCCTGGCTGGCGGCCTGGCTCTTCGCCTTCGAGCCGGTCTCGGTGATCTTCTCCGTGCGCCTGCTGCCGGAGACGCTCTTTCTCGCTCTGCTGCTCGCCGGCCTGGAGCGCGTCGCCCTCTTTCTGCGCGAACGAAATCTGTGGAGGCTCATGCAAGCCGGTCTGTGGCTGGCGGCGGCAACCTTTGTGCGCCCGGTCAGCTACTACCTGCCGATCGCGCTGGCGCTGGGATTGATCGGTACTCTGGCGCGCGACAAAAAACTCCGCTGGCAAGCTCCCGCCATATTTCTGCTTAGCGTTCTGCCCTGGCTCGGCGCGTGGCAGTTGCGCAACCAAATCGAAACCGGTTTTGGCGGATTCTCCAGCATTGTCGTGCGCAATCTTTACTTCTATCAGGCCGCCGAAATCGAAGCGCGCGTCGAGCAGCGGCCCTTTACCGAGGTACAAAGCAGCCTCGGCTATCCCGACGAACAGAGCTATCACGCGCATCACCCCGAGCAGGCCGGTTGGAATCAAGCGCATCGCATCGCATTCATGCGCGCCGAGGCCGGGCGTGTGCTGCGTGCGCATCCCGTCACGGCCTTCGTGGTGCAGGCGGAGGGCTCGGCCGTCGTCGCCTTCACTCCCTGCGCCACGGAGTTGCTGCGTCTGCTGAATGCCTATCCCGAGGACGGGCCGCAGCGCGTGGTGAGTCGAGGACCGCTGCGCTCCGCCGTTGGTCTTGCGCAGGCGCACCCGGCGCTGGCGGCGGTAATGGCCGCGCTGGAGGCGGTGCTTGCCGGCCTCTATCTGCTGGCCGTGCGCGGCGTAATCGGCGGCGGCCTGCGGCGCGATGGATTGGCTCTGCTGCTGACCGTTGCGCTCTACTTTCTCGCGGTCAGCGGAGGAGCGCAGGCGGTTGGCCGATACAGGCTTCCGGTGATGCCCGTGGTCTGCATCCTCGCTGCTGCGGGATGGCGGCGAGAGAAGGCGTGATAAGCTAAACGGCGCTGGATTGCGTACAGACGCGAAGGTCTCCCTCGGGGGCTAAAGCCCGGTTGATTGAGCAGGATTGGATGTACGGGCTGAAGCCCGTACCCTTCAAACTGAGCAATGATCGGCGATGATGAGAACGCTGGAGGATTGGATGAAAGTAGCGATGAACTGGGCAATGGGATGCGCGCTCGTGGGCGCGACGATCTGCATGGCAATCGGCACGGCGCAGGCGCAGGCAGCTCCAGCGCGGAATCAGGTGGTCGCGCTCGATCATGGCTGGCAATTTCGCCAGGTGGCGTCGGGACCGGATGCAAAGAGCGGCTGGCTTCCGGCAACGGTACCCGGCGACGTGCATCTCGATCTGCTCGCCAACAAGATGATCCCCGATCCCTTTGTGCGCGACAACGAGTCCAAGCTGCAATGGATCGAGCAGGCGAGCTGGGAGTACCAGCTCAGCTTCGATGTCACGCCGCAGCTGCTCGCGCGCGCGCGGGTCGAATTGGTTTTTGACGGCCTCGATTCGGCAGCCGAGGTATCCGTGAACGGCGCGCAGATGCTGAAGGCCGACAACAGCTTTCGCTCGTGGCGCGTGGATGTGAAGAGCCATCTGCACGCGGGCAGGAATCAGTTGCTCGTCGTCTTTCCCTCGCCGATCAAGGCCGCCGCCCAGGCTGCATCCACCGACTACTTCCGGCTGAATTCCAAGACCGAAGAGAAGACTTACATTCGCAAGCCCGCCTACGAGTACGGCTGGGATTGGGGTCCGCGCTTTGTCACGAGCGGCATCTGGAAGCCGGTGCGGCTCGAAGCGTGGGATCAAGCACGCATCACGGACTTTCACATTCGCCAGCGCGATGTGACGAAGGACGTCGCACATCTGGATGCCGAAGTCGAGATCGAGGCGGCCAATAGCAGCGGCGGTCCAGCCAGTGTGATAGTCAGTTACTTGGAGAACGGCAAGCAGGTGGCAACAGGCACACACGTCGATATTCATATTGGTCATAATGTCATCGATCTGCCCATCGAGATTCGCAATCCAAAACTCTGGTATCCGGCGGGCTACGGCGAACAGCCGGTCTATCAGTTCAGCGCATCGGTGGGCACGGTTGAGCAGGTCTTCGATGCACGCACGACCAAGACCGGCCTGCGCACTGTCGTGCTTCATCGCGAGCCGGACCAATGGGGCCGCAGCTTTGAGTTTGTGGTCAACGGCATCCCCGTCTTCGCCAAGGGCGCGGATGTGATTCCCTTCGACAGCTTTCCGAATCGCGTCACCACCGCCAACTACCGGCGAATTTTGGAGTCGGCGCGCGACGCCAACATGAACATGATCCGCCACTGGGGCGGAGGCTACTACGAGTCGGACGAGTTCTACGAGCTCTGCGACGAACTGGGCATCATGGTCTGGGAGGACTTCATGTTCGGCAACGACTGGCAGCCGGGCACCTACGCCTTCAAGCTCAACATCGAGGCCGAGGCCGAGGACCAGGTGCGTCGGCTGCGCAATCATCCCAGCATCGTGATCTGGTGCGGCAACAACGAGACCGAGAGCGCCTTCGATTGGGCCGGACGCCCGCAGTTGCCGGCCGAGGTGCGGCGCTTCATGTGGCAGGATTACCTGACCGAGTTCAGCGGCATTCTGCCCCGTGTCGTCGCCCGCCTCGATCCGGAGAGGCCTTACTGGCCCAGTTCGCCCAGCGCCGATTACGAGCCGCTCAGCGAGCACTATCAATCGGGCGACGCGCACGTCTGGGATGTCTGGCATGGGCGCGTTCCTTTCTCGACTTATGAAACGCATCACGCGCGCTTTGTCACCGAGTACGGCTTCCAGTCCTTTCCCGAGATGAAGACGATCGAGGCCTTCACCGCGCCCGAGGATCGCGCCAACATCTTCACGCAGGTGATGCTGGCACATCAGAAAAACAACGAAGGCAATGACATTATTCACAACTATCTGCTGAAGGATTACTCGGAGCCCAAGGACTTCGCGAGCTTTCTTTACGTCAGCCAGGTCTTGCAGGCCGAGGGAATCAAGATCGGCGCGGAGCACTTCCGGCGGTCGCGTCCGGAGACGATGGGCTCCATCTTCTGGCAGTTGAACGACTGCTGGCCGGTGGCCTCGTGGTCGTCGATAGACTACTACGGGCGCTGGAAGGCGCTGCAATACTACGCGCGCCGCTTCTATGCGCCGGTGCTCGTCTCGCCGCACGTCGAGGAGGGCGCGCTGAAGGTCTACATTGTCAGCGACAAACTCAAGCCCGAGGCGGCCCAACTGCGCGTGCGTCTGATGAACTTCGACGGCAAGGTGCTGCTGGAAGAGACAAAGCCGGTCGAAGTGGCTCCCTTGGCCAGCAAAGTCTATCTGGACTGGCCGCTCAAAAAACTCACCGACGCAGGCGCTGCCGATACCGCGCGCGTCTTTGTGGTGGCGGAGTTGACGGCGGGCGGCGCGGCGATCTCGCGCAACCTGGTTTACCTGGCGCCGACCAAGGCCGTCGAACTGAAGCCGGCGCAGTTGAATGTCGAAGCCGTGGGCGCAAGGGGCAACTACAAGATTCGCATCGGCTCATCCGTTCTGGCGCGGGATGTCTATCTCTCCTTCGGCGATCTGGATGTGCCGCTCTCCGACAACTACTTCGATCTGCTGCCGGGCGAGACGCGGGAGATCACGGTAACCGGCGCGGCGACGCTCGATTCACTCAAGGCGCAGATGAAGGTGATCTCGCTGACCGACGCCTTTGCTCCCGGCGATCGGCATACGGCAACGGTATCGGCGGGACGATAAACGACAAAAAACTGTTGCTGGGAGAGCCAGGGTTCGTGGTTCCCAGCCGCTGAGCGGCATGATCGAAGGGCCAAAAGGGCTGCTTTTTGGCTCAAACGGGCTGTTTTTTTGCCAAAAAACGGGCAAAATCGAGGGTTTGATGTTACTAGTTGGTTAACAGTCTTAAAATGCATACTGTTGAAATCGTTCATGTTACACGATGCGGAGGAGCCAAAAAGCGGTTTTACACAGGGTGGGGGGGG
>Ga0224526_1000057_pt1 | contig 54266 bp, 51 predicted proteins | sample CBST25metaG_FD_179878 | JGI IMG/M metagenome (GOLD analysis project Ga0224526, IMG submission 179878) | Peat soil microbial communities from Stordalen Mire, Sweden - C.B.S.T-25 | ecosystem: Environmental > Terrestrial > Soil > Wetlands > Peat | place: Sweden: Norrbotten County, Stordalen Mire...
TATGAACAGGCTTGCATCGATGGCATAGATCTACGCTTGGTCCCCGAAATGCTTGATGGCCTCACCCTCGACAGCAAGATCGAATACATCGGTTACTTCCCAACCATACCGTTGCATTGAGGACGGGTTGCCGTAGGTGTACAGCAGCAATTGGAGAACTTTCCTAGAGCGTTCTAAACTACATCCGGCAGCTCTCTTCAAGCAACTCTCTTCACTTGGAGTTGGACCGCTGGTAGCTAACGAGGTCGGCTCAAATCTCTGGGGTAACCCGTCTATTCTGAAACTTTCCTCAAGGTTTGTTGAGCTGTCATCTCCATTATTTTGAAGGCATAACGAACGCCTCATCCCTTATACACACCGTAGGCTCCGTGACGTGCCTGCTCTTGGTCGGCTTCAGACTCCAGAAGCCGGTTCAGTTCCTCCAGGTTACTCACCTTCGGCATGGGCACAAGATAGTTCCGCCGAAACTGGCCGCCTTCGCCCTCGACGCCACCCTTCTCGTGGCCCTCGCCTGGCGTGCAGAACTGCCTGAAAGCCCCAGTGTGAGCGGAAGGCGATAATCCATCCCAGATCAGGGGCGCCTTCTGCCCGTGCAAGTGCTTCTTCAGATTGCACAGAAAAGTAATCAGCCGTTCGTCGTTGCAAGTGCCTGGCCGGGCCTGAAACCATAGCCGGCATCGCTTGCCGTCCCAGCGATAGCCCAGTGCTGCGCACAGTGACAGCTCCTTCCAATTGAAGGCATAAACCAACACCGGAGTCTCCCCTTTCGGCACCCAGAGTGCGGGGACGATTTTCTTTGGGAAAACGCGACAGAACCGCGCAAAAAATACGCCGGGATTCCTCCCGGCACTTCCTGCCAGCAAATTGTGAGGGGAATTTTGATTTATAAGGAGCGACTACAGGAAAATCACCAAAGCAGATGAGTTGGAAAGGCTGACTTTAGTTAATTATACCGCAACGGTGTAGCGGGCGGCGGGGGGCGAACCTGCTGAACGCAACGTTCGAGAACCATAGAAGGGCTGGCACACTCAGCGCTACAGTCACAAGAACGATTTGCAGAGTGTGTTTCCGATAGATCCCGTTCGCCAATAAAAAATAGAGCCAGACCAGACCTGCGTCGTGGGACTTGATGGCAAGACTGACCGCAAGGCACAAAATGCCAGTCGGCACGAACCGATTCTTGAAGAAGCACCAGACGGCTAATCGGCATGGGGGCGGCGGTCACCCGCCGACCCCTTCCACCTCCAAACTGTCATTCCTGCACGGCGTACGTAAACATCCCCCAGCAAAGCTAGGAGCTTTACGTTGTGAGTCGCTCAAAACGGCTTGAGCGGGGGCGCTAACGCGGCCCCGACGTTGCTTGGGGCCACCTTACGGTGGCTACTTCCATATGCTTAACTGATCCAGACGCTTATCTTTGTTGCTGAATATTGTCTGCTTTATCTTCCGATGAAGGGATTGTGATATGGGGGGACCGGGCGAAACGGACTCCTTATTCCACCTGATGATTCTGCGTAAGTCGTTCATATAGAATGGCGTGACATTGGCATGCACCACTGATAAAATACGCTTCTCCTCGGTTCAATAGGCCGGCCATTCTTTCATCAAACCTCTTGGCATTACTACCGTGACTTCCTCGAAGTGACGCCGGAGCCAATATGGGGATCTCGGCAAGGACCGCCTGAGAGATTGGCAATCGCTAGACGCCGAGCACGGCCAAATCATCATCGTCATGGTTTGCGCGGTTCGCCCGCAGGCCAGGCGCACTGGACGGTGCAGCTAATCGCCCAGGCGGGGGGTGAAGTGGAGGCTGGCCGAATACCTGGCTCCGAAGACGGTGCGCACATACTGCCCGCGAACCAAACTGACGGGCACAAGACCAACCACTTTTTTTGCAGAAAGAAATGGAAATCAGACGCGGAGTTTTCTGTGAGAAATGGTTGGTGTACCCGAGTTTTCTTACAGCAAAGTTAAGATGGGCAAAAAAACCTAAAATCGAGATTCTTTACCGGCCTAGATTTGAGAATGTGAAAGCCGAAGGGACGACCCCGGCATTGTCTGGTTTCCCTGGAGCCTCGGTTGCACTCCCAAGGGTCCGGGAAGCACCATAATACGCGGGATACCCCGGAATCTGGCTTCTTCCCCCGCCTGATCCGTCCCGAGAGTCCCCCTCACAATCACTGATGCGCTGCTCGCAGGCTGCTCAACAGCCCGGAGTATCGCTTGTGCGACAGGTCGTTTTTGACCGCGAGCCCCAGAGCCTTCTTCTGACCGATCACCACGAGCAACTGTTTGGCGCGGGTAATTCCGGTGTAGAACAGATTGCGCTGGAGCATCATGTAATGCTGCAGGGCAACCCGAATTACCGCCGCGGGGAACTCCGAACCCTGCGATTTGTGGATGGTGATCGCATAGGCCAGCGAGACTTCGTCCAGCTCGCCGTAGTTGTAGACGACCAGCCGGCCGTCGTATCGGATCGAGACTTCCTTTTCGATTGGATCGATTCTCTCGATCGTGTCCATTCTTCTTGTAATCGTTCTCCGTCTGGACGACCTTGTCTCTGGCCTAAAACCGCCATCCAAACCGCTCAACCGTGGGCCTACCGGGCCGAAGAGGGTTCAGGGCGCTCTGGAGCGCCATGTTCAATTCGCGGACGGCGATCAAGTTGCGATTCATCGGGCAGAGCACATGAATTTCAGGGATCGGATCGAAGCCAAGATGATTCGGAATTCGGTCCCGGACCAGCCTAATCAGGGTTGCAGCGATCTCCTCAGACGTATCCCGCTTCACAAAATAGAAGTCGGAGCCGGACTTGGCGGACTGAAGTTCCGGCATCTTCCCCTAGCGGACGAGGTGCGCGCTGGTAATGATCTGGCTGCTGGCCGCCTGCCGAAACACCTCGGTGAGGCGAACCACGGAGATGACGCTACTCTCAATCAAGTCATGCAACACATTCCCTAGCCCGACCGAGGGAAGCTGATCCACGTCTCCGACACCATTGCGTGATGTAGATGTTGTATATAAACGGCTTATGCGCTGCACTTCGTGGTTATCCAAACGGCCTTGTCCGGTTCCCATTGTCGTTACTGCTCCGTTATTGGCAGATAAAGCAGGTGTAATTCAGCAACGAAGATACCCGCAGCCGTGCGGCTACTTCAACGACAAGTCGCGCGAGTGCATGTGTACGCCGCCGATGATTCAGCGCTACGTGGCCAAGATCTCCGGTCCGCTGCTGGATCGCATCGACATTCATATTGAAGTTCCGGCGGTGAAATACAAGGAACTGCGCGGCTCGGCGGCCTCTGAAGGCTCGGCGGAGATTCGCGCCCGCGTGCTGGCCGCCCGTGATCGCCAGCGCCGTCGCTTCCGCAAGGCCGGCGAAAAAATCTACTCGAATGCGCAGATGAGTACCCGCCAGATTCGCGCCTACTGCGAACTGGACGCCGCCGCCGAAAGCCTGCTGGAGCGAGCCATGCAGCAACAGGGCCTGACCGCGCGCGGCCATGACCGCATTCTCAAAGTCGCCCGCACGATTGCGGATCTGGAAGGCGCCGAGCACCTGGGCGTCTCCCACCTCGCCGAGGCCATCCAGTACCGCACCCTGGACCGCAGCTACTGGGCGTGAGAAAAGCAGGGGTTAGGGTTTAGGATTTAGGGATTAGGAACGACTCACAGCGCTTTGCGATCTAGCTGGCTTGCCAAAGCCGCGCCCTAACCCCTACCCGCTAACCCTTATTCCCTAATCCCTGTACTAAAAAAACCTATTGACCTCGGCGCCAACTCGTTATACATTCATTTTAGCCATCCATAAAGGACGGATTGCAGAGCGCAATCTTGTGTCCGATGACATTTCTCCCATCAGTTTTGAGTTCGTGTTCAGTGACTGGTGTTCCGGTAGTTTTTGATCGATGCCGGAACGGGAATGGAAAGCGGATGGTTCCCAAGGCAGAAAACTGTATCCCCGATACGGCATGAAGCCTGTTCCAAATGTGCGAAGGTGCGTCACGATTGTGAACTGAACGCTTGCCTCGTGCGTCTAACCACTTAGGAGTAAAAATTCGGGGTAGCCGGTGGAATTTGGCTCCCCTTACTGCAAGCCGTCGCCAGTGAATTCCGGCTCGCAGGTCATTCTTTGAAGGAGAATCTTGTAATGCGTTCCGATCTGGTTTTTGGGGCACTGGCTCATGTGTCCAATCGTTATCAGTTGTGTCAACTGGCAAGCAAGGCAACTCGTAAGCTGCATCGCCCCAATACAAGGGTGCAGGACACAGCCAATGATGTTCTTGCTCGCTTCCACACCATCAATCCCGGAACTTTGGCGCCAGTAGAGGCATCTGAGTCCCATCCAGTAGATGAGCGCCGGGCAGCCTGACGGCGCCTCCCGCAGTGTATGGTTGAGTTTGACAACGGTTCGTGGCGGCTTTCTGTGAAGCGCAGCTGCTCTTGCTGGTGTCCAAAACTCCATTTAACTTTGGAAGATGCCTCCGAGCACATCCAATTCCGGCTACAAATTTTGAATTCTTGCCTATCCTTTCTCCGGATCACTCCCCCTTTTCCGGATCCTTCCACTCACATCCTTCCTTATTGCAGGTGAACATGACCATTTCGGAACTAAAAGAAAAAAACATCACTGAATTAACTCGTATCGCACGCACCCTGGAAATTCCAGGCACCAGCGGCCTTCGCAAACAGGATCTGATCTTCAAGATTCTTCAGGGACAAAGCGAAAAGGAGGGGCACATCTTCGCCGAGGGCGTGCTGGAGATTCTGCCCGACGGCTACGGCTTCCTGCGCTCGCCCGACTACAACTATCTGCCCGGCCCGGACGATATTTACGTCTCGCCCTCGCAGATTCGCAAATTTGACCTGAAGACCGGCGACTCGATCAGCGGCAATGTCCGTCCGCCGCACGAAGGCGAAAAATATTTTGCCCTGGTCAAGATCGAAGCCATCAATTTCGAGTCTCCCGAGGAGACCCGCAACAAGATTCTGTTCGACAACCTGACGCCGCTTTATCCCCAGGAACGCATCAAGCTGGAGACGACGCGCGAGGCCACCAGCGGCCGGGTCATGGACCTGCTGACGCCAGTGGGCAAAGGCCAGCGCGGCCTGATCGTCGCTCCGCCCCGCACCGGCAAAACCATGCTGCTGCAAGGACTTGCGAACTCCATCTCCACCAATCACCCCGAGGTTGTCCTGATCGTTCTGCTGATCGACGAGCGCCCCGAGGAAGTCACCGATATGCAGCGCTCGGTCAAGGGCGAGGTCATCAGCTCGACGTTTGATGAGCCGGCAGCCCGCCACGTGCAGGTCGCCGAGATGGTCATCGAGAAGGCCAAGCGGCTGGTCGAGCACAAGCGCGACGTGGTGATTCTGCTGGATTCCATCACCCGTCTGGCGCGCGCCTACAACACCATCGTGCCTCCTTCGGGCAAGGTGCTCTCTGGCGGCGTCGATTCGAACGCCCTGCAGCGGCCCAAACGCTTCTTCGGCGCGGCCCGCAACATTGAAGAGGGCGGCTCGCTGACCATCATCTCCACCGCGCTGATTGATACCGGTTCGCGCATGGACGAGGTCATTTTCGAGGAGTTCAAGGGCACCGGCAACATGGAAATCATTCTGGACCGCAAGCTCGTCGACAAGCGCGTTTTCCCGGCCATCGATATCCAGCGCTCCGGCACCCGCAAGGAAGAGCTGCTCATTCCCAAGGAGGATTTGCAGCGCGTCTGGATTCTGCGCAAGGTGCTCAACCCGCTTTCGCCGGTCGAGGCCATGGAGCTGCTGATCAGCCGCCTGGAGAAGACCCGCAATAATGCCGAGTTCCTGGCGAATATGAACCAGTTATAGAGCTTGGGTAGCAGGCCATATTCCGGCCGTTTTCGACAGGGCGCGGCCTAAACCGCGTCCTGTCGAATGCCAAGGGACGGGAATGCAGCTTTCCCGATTTGCCGCTCGCTGGTAAGATAGTGAATGTCGGGAAAATAATGGATATTGTGGGGCTGTAGCTCAGCTGGGAGAGCGCCTCGTTCGCAACGAGGAGGTCAGCGGTTCGATCCCGCTCAGCTCCACCATAAAATCATAAAAATAGAGCTTTCTTCAGAATTCTGACCAACATTTCTCAGGGGCTAAAGCCCGCCTAGATTTCAGCAGGCTTGCGGCACGACTAAAGTCGTGCCCTGACACAAGCAATCGCCTCAAGGTGATTCTGCAAGAATCGCGGTATTCTGTATTCCGAAAATGCTCCCAAAAAACGCCCGATGGCTATATCCATCGGGCGTTTGATCGATCAAGCTGCGTTTGTACCTACTGGATGATCACCACGTTCATGCTCCACGGAGTCAGCGTCAATGTCAGCGGCAGAGTTTGCGCGCCGAGCGACTTGGTCGTGGGGTCCGCCCAGACTGGGGTTGTCGCGTTCGTCTGGTCATAGAGAGCCTTGTCGTAGGTGATGACCGTGACGCCGGACGACGAAGTTTCTGTCGAAAGCGTGACCGTAACCGGCTGGCTCGTGGTTTCGTTCAGGTTGAACAGCACCAGGGCCGTACCCTTGCTGTGAGTCGCCGCATAGGCGCGCACATCGGTCGTGTCGCCGGCCACCGTCGCCGTCAACGCGTTTTCGCCGTCGACAGCCACGTTGCTGAAAAGCTCAAAGGCGCGCGCCGTGGGAGACATGGTCCCGATGGCGCCAGCGCCTGGGCAGGTGGTTTCCGTTGGTCCGTCGGAGAAGACGTTGTAGGCTCCGAAAGACTGCCAACCATAGAGCAAAGAAGAATCATTGCCGCTGGTGCCGTTGCAATTGCCGAAGCCGATCCACCAGGTCAGGCGCGAGACGCCATCGTTCATCATTTCGCCCAAGACCTGGCCGGCATACAGCCCCTGCGTAATCGACCAGCTCTGTTTGCCCGGATTGCTATATGGCCCGCCGATCTCGCCGACGTAAATGGGCACGGTCTTTCCCCACTTAGTCATTTCCGCCTCGATCGTTTTGATGTTCGTGGTCAACTGCTGCGCGTCCGTCTGCATCAGGGGCGTGTCGCTTTCACTGCCGGGCGTCTCCGGATAGTAGTGGTATTCGACGAAGTCGTAGGACCCCTTTGCGTTGGCCAGCACAGTTGCGTCCCATCCGCCGGCCGTGTTGTCCGCTTCGACAACGATGCCCACCTTCGTCGACGAAGAGGCAGCCTTGATGTCCGGATAGTATCCCGTGACTACGGCGTTGGCGTAGGTTGCGGCGTCGTTCTGCGTGGTGTGCAGATCCTCTTCCCAACTTCCGTAAACCTCGTTGCCCACCGTCATGTGGCTTACCGTAATGCCATCCGCTTTTGCGGCCGTGATCCATGCCGCAGCCTCGGTCGGGTCGCCGCCTCCGGTGCAGGCCGCGTTCGAGCCGTAATTGGCCGTCAGCGCCACATCCAAGCCAGCCGGAACCGCAATGTCGCTGACGAAATTCGCGAACGTGTCGTTCGAATTGGGCGTGTTGCCACAAGCGGTGTTGGTCTGCCAGTGATAAATGTCCGACCAAGAGCCGCCCGGCCAGCGCACGGCCTTGATGCCCGCCGTTTGGAAGGCATCCACAATCGCGGTTTTGTTGGTGGCAATGTCGTACCACGCGGCCAGATTCATTCCCAGAATCTGGTCGGTTACGGATGCAACGTCGCTCGACTGGTCCACCGTCACCGTGGCTGTCGGCTGGGCGGTAACCGTAACGGTTGAAGTGCCCGTGGCCGAGCTATAGGTCGACGAACTGGACGAGTCGGGCGTGTAGGTGGCCGTTAGCGTATCGGATCCGACGGCGAGCGATCCGGCGGGAATCGTGATGCTTGCGCTGCCGCTCACGAGCGTCGTTGCCGACGAGGTGTAGCTTCCGCTGGTCAGGGTTACCGAGCCGGTGGGCGTCGCATTGCCGGTTCCGCCGCTAACGGCAACCGTCACCGTCAAGGCCTGCGCCGAAGTCACGCTTGTCGCGGACGGAGTTACAGTAACGGTTGGCGTAATCGTCGCGGCGTAGTTGGCCGTGACCGCCGTATCGGCGCTCATGGTCACCGTGCAGGTGACGGTGCTGGCCGAGGTACAGCCGCTCCACGAGGAAAATGCGTGGCTGCTCACTGCGGACGGAGCTGTCAGCGTCACGGCGGTTCCGGAATTATAGGTGCGCGTGAAACTTGTTGTTCCGCTTGTGGCGCCGTTGTTGTCCGCGGGCGTCACGCCGATGGACACGCCGCTGGACGGGTTGGTTGAGCCAACCGTCAGCACGTAGGTTTTTGTGGGGGTCGTGCTTATGCTTCCGCTGCCGCCGCATCCCGCAATCAAAAGGCTCAGTCCGATTCCGATCCAAGCCACCGCAATTCCGCGAAAACCTCTCATGCTCATCCCCTCGTTCCGTTCAATTTCCGCTTCAAGCAATCTTGCCGATATGCCCGCATTCTCTGCGGGCTGAAACTTCCCGCGCGTTGTTTGATCTCCGCGCAACCACGCACGGGAACCAGTCAATTCCAGACGAACCAGAACTGCAAAGCCTTCTTTACCGAGGTATTGCCTTCGTCCGGCCTAACCGTCAGAGGAAATGGAACAAAATCTACGACTTAGCCTGACCACAAAACTCGGGTATACAGTCGAAGGTCAAATGGAGTAGTTTCTCTATCGTTATGAGTAAAACACAAAAAACCCCAACTCAATCGTTTATTTTCGGCGCAGCTTGCCTGCTGCCGATCCTGCTCAGCGGCTTCCCGGCAACTTTTGCGCAGGCGCCTTCCCCAAGCACCCCCGACCTTGAAGCTCAGGCCCAGGCTGTGGTGGCCAAGCTTACGCTCGAGCAGAAAATCGAGCTGCTGGGCGGCGTCGACGGCATGTTTACCTATCCGATACCGTCGATCAATCTGCCGCGCCTGAAGATGTCGGACGCTTCGGTGGGCGTGCGCACCTGGGGGCCGACGACCGCCTATGCCGGCGGCGTGGCGCTGGCCGCGACCTGGGACAAGGAATATGCCCGCCGGCTCGGCGAAGGGCTGGGCCACGACGCACGTGCGCGCGGCGTCCACTTTCTGCTCGGTCCGGGCGTGAATATTGCGCGCTCGCCGGTGAACGGGCGCAACTTCGAGTATCTGTCCGAAGATCCCTACCTGAACTCGGCTCTGGTGGTTCCTTACATCGAGGGCGTGCAGTCGCAGGGCGTTATCGCCACGGTCAAGCATTACGCGCTGAACAATCAGGAGTACAACCGGCACAACGTCGATGTCGAGGTGGATGAGCGGACAATGCGCGAAATCTATCTGCCGGCCTTCGAGGCGGCCGTCACCAAGGGCCACGTTGACGCGGTAATGAATTCCTATAATCTGCTCAACGGCTCTCACGCCACCCAGAACGAGTTCCTGAATCTGAAGGTGTTGAAGGGCGAGTGGGGCTTCCAGGGCATTCTCATGTCGGACTGGGTGGCCACTTATGACGGCGTGGCGGCGGCCAACAACGGCCTCGATCTGGAAATGCCTTTCGCGGCCTTCATGAACGCCAAAACTCTGCTGCCCGCGGTCAAAAGCGGCCTGGTCAAGGAATCCGCCATTGACGACAAGGTGCTGCGCCTGGTTCGGACGGCCTTGCGCTATCACTTCAACGAGCGGCCGCAGTTGGATCTGGCGGCCTCCACTTACTCGGTGGCCGGCCGCGCGCTGGCTCTTGACGGCGCGCTTGAAAGCCTGACCCTTCTGAAGAACGAGGGCGGCATTCTTCCGCTTGACCCGGCCAAGGTCAAAACCATTGCCGTGATCGGCCCCAGCGCGTATCCGGCGGTTGCCGGGGGCGGCGGCTCATCGGAGGCTCAGGCCTTCGAGCCGGTCAGCATTCTTACCGGCCTGGCCAACCTGCTCGGCCCCGAGACGCACGTGCTGTATGGCCGTGGGCTGCCCAGCGAGAATGAGCTTTTCTCAAACACCCGCTGGTCGGACGGCGTCAAGGCGGAAACCTTCCCGAGCGCGAACTTTACCGGCACTGCCGAAGTCGCCACCGCGGGGTCGATTGCCGACTGGAAGCCTTCGCCTTGGGGCTCTGACAACCTGCATCCGCGCAGCATTCGCTACACCGCCGCGTACAAGGCCGAGAAGGCCGGCAACTATCTGCTTCTGGCCGCGGCCTCCGGCGAGGACGCCTTCAAGGTACTGGTGGACGGCAAGCAGTTGCTGGCCCAGCCCCACGCAGAGGGCCAGGTTCCGCAGTCAACCACGCTCAAACTGGCTGCCGGGCAAACCGTGAAAATCGTGGTTGAATACGTGCCCCACGCTCCCGGTCTTCGCATGGGAGTGGGCATCGCCAACGAGGCGGAGTTGATTCCGGAAGAGGCGAAGAAATTCGCGGCGGCGGCGGACGTGGTCGTGGTTGCTGCCGGCTTCAATCACGAAACCGAGGGCGAGGGCCAGGACCGCACCTTCGAGCTGCCTTGGGGGCAGAATGCGCTGATCGAGGCCGTGGCTGCGGCCAATCCCCGCACCATCGTCACCCTCACGGGTGGCGGCGGCATGGATGTTCAGCCCTGGCTCGACAAGGTGCCCGCGCTGCTGCACGCCTGGTATCCCGGCCAGGAGGGCGGCACGGCCGTCGCCGAGGTTCTCTTCGGCAAGCACAACCCCGAGGGCAAGCTGCCGGTCAGCTTTGACAGCAGTTGGGCGGAAAATCCCTCGGCTGCTTATTACGAGCCGATCAAGGGCGCTGATACTTCGCTCCACGTGGTCGAAAACGGCAAGCCGCCGGTGGATTTGGTTATCCCTCACGTGAAGTACGGCGACAAGCTGCTGGTGGGCTACCGCTACTGGACCACCACGGGAAAGCATCCGCTGTACCCCTTCGGCTTCGGGCTCAGCTACACCACCTTCAAATTCGCCAATCTGGAAGCGCCTGAGAAGGCCGCCGCCGGATCGACGCTCGCGGTCAGCTTCGACGTGACCAACACGGGCAGCGTGGCCGGAGCTGAAGTGGCCCAGCTCTACGTTTCCGATCCCTCGGCCAAGACCAATCGCCCGGAGCGGGAACTCAAGGGTTTCAAAAAGGTGCGTTTGGCTCCCGGAGAAACCGAACACGTCACCCTCAACCTGGACGCACGCGCCTTCAGCTACTGGGACGAGGCGGCCCACAAGTGGATGATCGACCCCGGCAAGTTTGTCGTTCGCGTCGGCAACTCCAGTGAAAACCTGCCCCTCAGCGCTGAGTTGACGCTGAAGTAGAATTGTTTCTTCAGGCTCGTGGTTCCCAGGTCTCAAAATCGAGATCTGGGAGCACGATGTCACTGTTTTCTTGCCGGATCAATAAACCCTAATCCATGCTTTTACGCTCTTCCGGCGAACATCCCGGTTTCGGTGTAGACCTTTACCTTTTCGCCGGCTTCGATGTAGAGCGGAGCCTTGATTTCCAGGCCGGTGGTGAGACGGGCCAGCTTGGTCACGTTGCCGCTGGTGTCGCCGCGCGCGCCGGGCTCGGTGTACTCGACCTCCAACTCGACCTTTTCCGGCAGCTCCAGGCCGATGGGATCGCCGTTGAACTTGAGCATCTGGATGATTGCGCCCTCGACCAGATAATCGAGAGCATTGCCCATCTTATCCTTGTCGAGCGTGAGGGTATCGAAGGTTTCCTGATCCAGAAAGTGCGAACCATCCGCATCGGAATAGAGGTAGGAGGCCTCGACCTCTTCCAGATCCGGCTCCTTGAACTTTTCTCCGGCCTTGAAGGTCTTGTCAAAGACGGCGCGCGTCAGCAGGTTGCGCATCTTCAGCCGCACCAGCGTTTGCCCGCCGCGAGCCGTGGGCGTGGAAACTTCAACATCCATGCAGTAGTACGGGATGTTCTCAAGCTCGAAGTACATCTTGCGCTTGACGTCAATCGCTTCAATCAATGCGGCCATAAAACCCTCAGATCAACAGAGATTCGCAGCCGAAAAGGCCCGCCGGGCTCTTGTGCGGCTCCCTGTTGATTATAGCTTCAGGCTTGCGCGCCGCCGCCAGGCTGGCGATACTGACCACAGGCTACCCGCGCTCAATTCATTTCTTCCCCAGGAGAATCGCCATGCCGCATCCGTTGATGACCGCCCGTCTTGAACAGAAGGAATGCATCTCGGAAATCGCCCAGTGCTACCACTTCGAGTTCGTTGTTGAAGGGCGGGAGGTCTTCCATTTCGCCCCCGGCCAGTTCGTCTCCGCCGTGGCTGTGGACGCCAATGGCAAGGAGCAAATCCGTGCCTACTCGCTGGCCGCGGCGCCCCGGGAGAACCGTTTTGAGCTGTGCGTGAACCGGATTCAGGATGGTTTCTTCTCCAACCATCTGGCCGACCTGCCTGACCTGCCGGTCGGCGCGGCCATCCAGATTTATGGGCCGCACGGGAACTTTCTTCTTCACGAGCCGCTGACCGACTCGATTCTGGTGGCGACCGGCACGGGGATTGCGCCGATGCGCAGCTTTTTGCAGAGCCTTTTTCCTGCGGATGGCTCCGACCTGAGCGACGGCAAACAGATCTGGCTGATCTATGGCACACATTACGAGAGCGAGCTTTATTATCGTGAGGAGTTCGAGGCTCTCGCGGCGCACCACCCGAACTTCCACTACCTGCCGACGCTGAGCCGCGCGCCGAAGAGCTGGACCGGACTGCGCGGCCACGTTGATGAGCACGTCTCCCGCATCGTTGAGGAGCGCGCCGCCCGTCTGGGCCAGAGCCTGCCCGTCGCTCCGCGCGACCCCGGCCTGCTGGCCTCCGAGCTGAACTTCGACGTGTATGCCTATCTCTGCGGCCTGAACGAAATGGTTTCCTGCGTGCGCGAGCGGCTGAAGGGCTTCGGCTGGCACCGCAAGCAGATTGTCACGGAGCGCTACGACTAAAGTTGCGCCCTTTCAAAACAGTGAGTTTTTCCTAGCATTGGTTAGCCCAACCGATTTTCTGCTGTTACGGCAGTCGTGGCTTGTTACAGAACTGAACTTATTTCGTGCTTTCCGGGGGCTGAGGCGTTTCTGCGGGCTTTGTCGCCGACGCTGCATCCGGGCCGGGCGAAATCGCCTTTGCGGCTTCATCGTCCGTGAGAATGCGGCTCTCGGCGCGGAACAGGTGATAGCGGGTGAAGCGTACGTCGTTGATGCGCATCCGTAGAAAACCCGAACCAACAGGGCTGAGATCCTTGAAGAATAGCGGAAGGAAGTCGTCCGTTTTCGGAACCCGGACCACGGAGAGGGCCACGCTTTTCACCGGACAAATGTAGCGTCTGTTGCCAATCACGATGGAAGCATATTCAACCAGCAGGTTGGCCTTGACGTTCAGATCGGATGGGGCGAAATCAGCCAGCAAGGTGATGCGCCGGATGGAGCCGTCGGTCGGGTTGATCGCAATCTCGCCATGATAGGCGGGAACTTCCCACGCTTGTTGTTTGGCCAGCTTGGAGTCCGGGGAATAGACGTTGTAATGCGAGGCCTTTTGGGTTACCGAATAGCGGAAGACCGCCATAAGCCCCGTCGGCCCCTGCTCCCAGCGGCTCCATCCCATCTTGCCGTGAAACGCATCGCCCAGTACCGCCGAGAGAATCGGGCCAAACTCTCCACTCGTTTCCAACTTGAATTGATTGGGATCGTCTTTCACATCCCTCCCGGCGTTGTCCTGCTTGAATTCCCGCCCATCGCGATAGAAAACCGTGAGGCTCGACGCTCCAGCGAAGGATAACGCCTCGCGCGCAATGGCCTGTTCTGGAGGGGCATCCTGCTTCCATGGCTTTGCTTCGAAGTTGAAGGTCTGCCGCGTGGCAAAAAAGTCAGGCATCAGATGGGTTGTCTGCTTCACATAGTCGACGGCCAAAGTGAGCAGCGCGAGTTGTGCGGCATGGTCCGGCGGGGCGATTGGGACAATTCCGCGGGCGGGAAGATTGAGAAACACAGCCTCATCGCTGATTCCAACAAGCGCCTTCCGGGAACCCGGGCCGGGCAGTTCCGCTTCAGCGCGCGCCAGCCGCCCAGCGCTGAGCCGCTCGGTAAGTTCCAGGCCGTAGAGCAGCCTTTCCATGTAATCGTCTTGCTTGCCGTGATTCTTGGCGAGGATCTGTTCCAACTGCTCGACCGTGACCTGCCGGTCGATCCGAGGTTCGCTGGCCGCGTATGCAGGTATCGCCAATCCCACCAGAAGCAGCCATGCAAACTTTCGCACCTCGCTACCCTCCGTTGAATGACTCTATACCTCGCGATCAGAGAATTGCTACAAATTGAACAGCTCGCGGAGTCGCCTGGTCTGGTTTCGGCTGACGGGAATCTCGGTCTGCTTTTTGTCGTCCATGCGCAACTGGTAAGTGGACTTGAACCACGGCACCACCTCGCGGATGTGGTTGATGTTGACCACAAAGCCGCGATGGGCGCGCCAGAAGATCGCCGGGTCCAGTTGCTCCAGAAGCTCTTCCAGCGTGCGGCACTTCGACTGGCCCTCGAAGCTCTGGGTCGAGACGCGGATCACACCCTCGTCGATGGCCGCAAAGCAGATGTCCGCCTGATCGATCAGCAGAAGGCGGCTCTGCGCCTGCACAATCAGTTTGGCTGGTTGCGGTGAGCGCGCGGCGCCCTGCGGACGGCGCAGCAGGCGGAGCAGCGCATCAAGTTGCGACACTGGCTGTGCGTCCGGCGTACTTCCAGCCAAGCGGCCACGCACCCGTTCGACGGCTTGCTCCACACGTGCAAGGTCAAAGGGCTTCAGCAGGTAATCCACGGCGTTCACGTCGAAGGCGCGTACGGCGTACTGGTCATAGGCCGTGGCAAAAACAATCTGAGGCAGCGGCTCGGCCGCCTGGCCGGAAGCCTCTCTGGAGCGGTTGATCTCCATCAGCCGCTCGATCACGGCAAAGCCATCCAGCCCCGGCATCTGCACATCCAGAAAAACCATGTCGGGATGGTGCGTCCCGATCAGGTCCACGGCCTCAATGCCATTGGCCCCCACCGCCACGACCTCGATGTCGCCCACCTGGTCAAGCAGGTACTTCAACTCCTCGCGAGCCAGTTGTTCGTCGTCGATGATGAGCGCGGTCAGGTTCATGTACACCGGAAGGAAAATGAATTTTGATTGTAGTTTGGGTGCCCCATCCTCGGCGCGTTTTTGTTTTTGCGCCTAGGGTGGGGGGCCACGAGCCCCGCCGCTGGGGTTACTCGCCCAGCGCTCGCAACCGCGCCGGCATATGATCGGCGGCAAGCTCATGACCGCACTGCGTGCAGAACTGGTCCGAGGTGCGCACCGCCCGGAAGCAGTGGCCGCAACTGGCCGTGAGCTGATAGTTGCACTGCGGACAGAAATGAAAATCGCTTTGCACTTGCGTCGAACACGACGGACAGAACGAAACCTCCGGCTGGCGCAGCAGGAAGTAGAGAACCGCTCCGATGCCGCCCGGCATAACGATGCAAAGAACGATCCAGAAGCGAGAACTCATGGCCCGGCGCGGGGCGTCTTTGCTGACATAGCCCACCATCAGAAAGTAGAGAGCAGTCAGTAAGCCCCAGGAAAGATTGAAGTAAACTTCAAGACCGAGCGGCGGCTGATGGCGCCGCTGACCGGGCAAAACCATCCAGAAGTAATACTCCACCAGCACAAAAGCTACAACAGCGGTAACGACCGACCACAGCGGAATCATGTGAGCGTCTTTGTCGGCGGCAATGGCTTGCGGGTTCCGCATCGGAAAACCCTCTCTCAAAGGAACATTCAGAAAGTTAAGAACAGCTTAACTCTTATTGAATGGACGGAAAAGGAGGGTGGGAAGTTGCGCCTCTGGCCTGCCAGCCAGGATTTGCGCTGGAATTCCGGGCTCAGGGCCTGCGCCGCGCCCAGCCGGCCATTAACACTGAGGCTAGCAGTGCCGCGCTGAGAAAAAAGATCCAAACACTCATTTGGCCTAGTTGGCCAGCTATGTGCTCTTCTTCAAGCAGCGTATCGCCAATCCACCAGACCAGTGGACCGAGCACGACAAGAACCACCAGCGCAGCGGCCAGCGCCACGGCACGGTTGCGCTTTCGGTCGGCCTTCTGCTTTTGCATCACGCCCTGCGAGGCGATCACCACCCGTCGCGTGCGATAGGCTACGGCGCACTCCCGGTTCGCCTCTTTGCCGCAAAGCGCAGAAACGAGATCGCGGTTGGCGGCCTGACCGGGTTTCTCACCGGCTGCCGTGTTGCCGGCCGCCTTAGAGACCCCATCGACTGCTCCGCCGCAGGTGGCTTCGCTGGGCTTCATTCTGTCCTCAACTCCAGATTCGCCAGCTCTGGCTGCACCGCAGGCGACTGGTCGCCGTTCTCAATCATGGGCTTAATTGCGGTCAAACCGCGGTAAAGCCTTGATTTTACGGTAGAAAGTGGAGATTTCGTCACTTTGGAAATCTCCTTCAGCGACAACTCCTCCTGAAACCTGAGCACCAGAACCTCGCGGTGGAGTGTGTCCAGCTCCATGAGCGCTCCGCTAATCCGCTCCCGGTCTTCCAGGCTGGCAAAGCGGTCGAATGGCCCCGGCTCGCTGTCGCCGACCTCGAAGCTCATCGGCCGGTCGTCTTCTCCCTTGCGATCAAACAGTTCGTCCAGGCTGGAGACGGTCCGCTTGCGACTCTGGTCGATGACCAGATTGCGGGCGATGGTAAACAGCCAAGTGCTGAAGCGCGCCTTGCCGTTGAACTGCGCCCCGCGTAGCAGAACCCGCATCCAGACCTCCTGAAAGAGATCCTCGGCCAACTCGCGATTGCCGGTCAGGTAGAGCAGGTAGCGCATCAGCCGGTGCTGATAGAGAACAATCAGCCCGTCCAGCAGGCCTGTGTCCTGACGCTTGAGCCCGGCGGAGATGGCAAGATTCTCCTCCCGCACTTGTTGCTTTTGAGCGGCGATGGCATCCTGAGCAAAAATTGGGCGAATTGATGCAGCGATATTCATCTCATTCCATTAGACGATAAAATCGACGCCAAGTTCCGTTGAAAATGGGACGAGCTGCAAAAGACCAACCCCAAGGCCGGAATCAACGGCGGCGACGCTCGGAAGAGCGACCGATCCTCTACACTATCCCTCATGGAAGTTCTTTATGGATTGCATCCGGTGGAAGAGGCTGTCAAGGCCGGCCGCCGGCGTTTTGACCACGTTCTGGTCTCCAGCGAACGGCACGACGAGCGGCTGGAGCGGTTGGTCGAGCTTTGCCGCGAGGCCGGTGTTCGCGTCGTTCGTGTGTCCCGCGACGAGCTGACGAAACTGGCGCAGACCGCCGCTCATCAGGGCGCGGTGGCGTTGGTTCATCCCCAGCAACTCCTTGATATTGAAGATCTTTTCACGCCCCTCCCAGGCAGCAAGGGCGCTCGCCTGCTGCTGGCTCTGGATGGCGTTGAAGACCCGCAGAACCTGGGTGCCCTGCTGCGCGTGGCCGACGGCGCCGGGGTGGACGGCGTGGTGCTGACCGAGCGGCGAGCGGCGCCTTTGAGCCCGGTCGCCGTCAAGGCCAGCGCCGGAGCAACCGAGCACTTGCGCATCGCCCGTGTGGTCAACCTGGTGCGCGCGCTGGAAGAGCTCAAACGCCACAATCTGTGGATTATCGGCCTGGACGAAGACGGCCAGAGCGACTACGACCAGTTCGACCTGACTGGCGACTGCGTTCTGGTGCTGGGCCGCGAGGGCGCGGGACTGCACGAACTGGTTCGCCGCACCTGCGACCACATGCTGCGCATTCCCATGGCTGGCGGCGTCAGCTCGCTGAACGTTTCCACAGCCGGAGCGGTGGTTCTGTACGAAGCCTTCCGCCAGCGCCGCGCGGTCGCCCGCGAAGATGCCGCCAAAGGCGCGTCCAAGCCGAAGAAGAAGCAGAAAGGTTTGGGCTCATGAGGCAGCTTTTTGTTCGCATTGCGTTGGCCGTCGTTTGCCTAGCAGCCCTGCCCTGCGCCGCGCAATCCACTCCACCGGCCCAGCAGCAGGCGGCTCCAGCTCCGCCTTCCAAGGGCCGGGTCATCTTTTCCCGCTCCATGGACGAAAACGGCCAGACGACCGGCACGAATGGCGAGTCCGCTGCGACGCAGGTGACCGCGACAGAGGCATTGGCCTCACCGCAGATGGCCGCAGAGCGTCAGGCCGTCACCTTCACCGCCTTCGACCTGGACGTCCGCCTCTACACGGCAGCCCAGCAGATTGCCGTTCGCGCCCTGATCACCGTCCGCAACGACGGCAAGACCCCGCTCGACCGCATTTCGCTGCAGGTCTCCTCTTCGCTGAACTGGGAGCGCATCCGCGTCAATGGCGCACAAGCGGGCAAGGAAGCACAAGCCAGGGACATTGCCTTCCAGGTGGCGACGCTCAACTCCGACGCCGACCACACGGGTCAGTTGCACGAGGCCACGGTTTCGCTCGACAAGACCGCCGGCGGGCCGCTCGCCCCCGGCCAGAGCCTCCAGCTCGACGTGACCTACTCGGGCCGGATCGCCCCTTCAGCCCAGCGTCTGCTGGCCATCGGCGCTCCTGATGAGGTGGCCCTGCGCTCCGACTGGGACCAGATCAGCGTCCCATTCACCGGCCTGCGCGGCTTTGGCAACGTGGTATGGTATCCGGCCGCCAGCGAGCCTGTTCTTCTGGGTGACGGCGCGCGGCTCTTTGACGAAATGGGCCGGCACAAGCTGCGTCTCGCGGGGGCGCGCTTCCGCCTGCGCCTCACCGTCGAGTTTCCTCACGGACAGGCTCCCACGGTGGCTCTCATCAACGGGCACTCCGTCCCGCTGGCGACGACCGAATCCGGCCGCCTGGACCAGAGCCAGGAAGTTCCCGGCGTGGCCACCGCCAGCCTGGACAACGCGACCCTGGGCTTTGAAGCGCCCAGCCTTTTTGTCGCCATCCGTACCGCTCACTCCGGCGCGAACCTGACCGCCTGGACGCTGCCCGAGAACAACGCCTCCGTTGCAGCCTGGACGGCTGCGGCCACGTCCGTCACGCCCTTGCTGGAAGGCTGGCTGGGCAAGCAGCCCCGCTCCCAGCTCACCCTCTTGGACCTGCCGGACCCGGACGACGCGCCCTTCGAGACGGGCGCGCTGCTGGCCACGCCGCTCGGCGACTCCGCCGATCCAAAAGCCAAATCCAGGACCACCCCGGAGCAGTTGACCGGCACGCTGACGCACGCCCTGACTCATGCATGGATTCTGTCGCCCACGGCTGCCCAGCCACCGGCATGGCTCAACGAGGGGCTGGCCGGCTTTATGGGCACGCTCTGGGTGGAACGGCAGTACGGACGCGATCGGGCGCTGGGCACACTGGAAGCTGATCGCGCCTCGCTGGCCCTGGTTGAGCCCGAAAGCCCAGGCCAAAGTTCCGGCCAGCCTCTGGCGCGAGCCATTTCGCCCGTCTACTACCGGACCAAGGCCGGCTATGTTCTCTGGATGCTGCGCGACCTGGCCGGCGATCACGCGCTCTCGGCTGCGTTCAAAGCCTACTCGGATGTGGGCCAGGACGCCGGGAAGAACCGCGAAGCCTTTGAAAAGCTGCTGGAAGCTGGCAACACGCCCGATCTTTCCTGGTTCTTTGCCGATTGGATTGATGCGGACAAGGGACTGCCGGACCTGAGTATTGGGGGCGTCTTCCCGACCACGGCGGCGGCGGGCAACTGGCTGGTCGGCGTCAATCTGGTCAATGCCGGATACGCGCAGGCCGATATCCCAGTGACCGTGCGCTCCGGCTACGGCTCCGAGGCGACCTTCGTTACACGGCGCGTTCGCGTTCCCGCGCACGGCAAGGTGACCGAACGCATTCTCATCCGGGGAAAACCCGTCGAGGTTCAGGCAAACGATGGCACCGTTCCTGAAACTCAGGCCAGCGTCCACGTCACCCATCTCGATGCGCCGGAAACGGGTTCGTCTTCCTCAAGCCAGGCCAACCCAAAGCCATAAATGGCAAGAGGCACCCCGCAGAGGATGCCTCTTGCATATTTATTTTTTTGTAATCGTTATGGGCGGGTCGTATCGGGCTGCTTTTTTGTTGATGCGACCGGCTGCTTGACAGGCTTGCCGGTTGCCGCGGACTTGGTGTGCTGGAGCGGCTTCTTCCCGGGCTTGGCTTCTGGCTTGGCCTCTGGCTTGATCGCAGGGGCGGCCGTTTGCGCGGGCGTGGGTTCTGGTTGCGCCACAACCGGGTGATCGAGCGTCTGCGGCGTGCGCATGGCCCCGGCATTCGAGAATCCGCCGGGAGCAACGCCATGCGGCGTGTCCGGTGGAGCGGCGATGGCTCTGGCCGGCTGGCTGGACTGCACCAGCGCAACCACGCCCCATCCGCCGCCGAGCACCAGAAAAACAATGGCCGCAGCGGCTGCCGCGCGTACCCAAGCCTTTTCCAGCGGCAACGCCACGGGCCAGGACAGAATCCGCGCCTTGTGCGTTGTTGTATGCGGGGCCACGCGCAGACTAGCTTCGATCCGCTTTTCGAGCCCTTCGGGCGCGGGAAGATTGGCAATCAGCCGCAACGTATCTTCCGCGTCGCTGACGCCGGAATCACGAACAACCGGGTTTTGTTTCGAGAAATTCATAGCAAACTCCTTGCCGCATCAAACAACGAGGCAACCGACCGCTGTTCACTGACCACTGTCCACTGTCGGCTGTTCATCGTAAGCTCCTGGCGTGATTCAGCAAGCCGGCCATCAAGTTGCGCGCACGAAAAAGCCGGGAACGGACGCTGGACTCAGTGATGCCCACGACCGAGGCAATCTCCACGCTGTTCAACTCTTCGAAGGCCGAAAGCATCATCACCTGGCGCTCCTTGGCGGGTAGCTGCTCGACGCAGGCCAGCACGTGGGCGTGGTGTTCGGCGGCGGCGGCGCGCTGCTCGGCGCTGAGCCCTTTGACGGGCAGTACGCGGGCCAACTCCGCCACATCGTCTGTCTCCGGGCGGGTTTTAGAGCGGCGCTTGCGGTCCAGCACGATGTTCCACACGATGCGGATCAGCCAAACCCGCTGGTCGCGCACTTCGCCGAGCGAGTCGCGGTGGCGCAGGACGCGCATAAACGTTTCCTGCACGGCGTCTTCGGCATCGGCCGCGTTGCGCAGAACGGAATAAGCCACCCGGTAAAGAGTTCCGGAGTACTGGCTCACCAGAGCCGACAGCGCTTCCTCTTCCGCGTGCTGGCAAGCTCCGTCGCGCATCGTCTTGTCTGCGATTTCCATCCAACCTGAGGATACTGCCTCGCCCGCGCTCATAGCCTACAAGACGCACACGGCGGGAAAAATGCTCGAAGGCGCGGCGAACGAGGCGTGCGCGCCAAAAAAGAAAAGGCCCACAAAGCTTTGCGCTTCGTGAGCCTTTCTAATCGATTCTGGCTTTGCCTTACTGCTGGAGGCCGAGCTTCTGCGCGGCAATTTCGCCTGCGGCGCCATCCTTGTCGGCGTCCTTCACCTTGGCCCAGAGCGCCTTGGCTTCCTCCTGCTTGCCATTGGCGGCATACAGATCCGCCAAGTCAAGCTGCGCCGCCGAGGCGGGTACCGTATCCGATGGCTTGGCGGCCAACTTGGTGTAAAGCTCGATCGCCTGCGAGTCTCGGTCCGTCTGGTGATAGAGCCCAGCCAAGGCCAGCTTGGCGAGATTCGAGAGGTTCCGGTTCCAGGACTTGGTCGCGGTCTTCAGCTCCGTCTCCGCCGAGCTGTTCTGCCCCAATTCCTCATACGTGACGCCAGCAAAGTAGTGAGCTTTGGAGCCCGCGGCCAGCCAGCCGTACTTGTCGGCCACCGCGACAAACTGCTGGTTCGCGGCCCGCGCCCGATCCGCGGAGGTCGCATACACTCCCTGTTCGGCCGGCGCGCCCGGCACAGCCAACTCCGAGCTGTACGTGTCCATTGCCGCGCCCAGTGCGGCATCGGCTGCCGACGAGCGCAGATCCGCAACCACCAGCGAGGCCACGACCGCTACGACCGCCACCACGGCAACGATGACCCAGCGCACAACGCCGGAACGATGACCGCTCAGCCAGCTCACGCTGGTCGCAGTGGCTTCGGCAAAACTATCTGTTTTGAGGGAATGACGAGTTTGGGTATCCACAGGCTCTTTTTGTCCTTCGTTTTTCTAAACTTGCAGAGAACTCCATACGGATGGAGGACTACCACTGCAATCCTAACAGTTTATCAGTGCGCGAACAGAAGCGTCCACAAATGCTTGCCGACGAGCAGCAGGAGCGATAGGCTAGGGCCATGTATGAAGAGTTCCGCGTGACCGATCGCTGGAGCGGCGACGAGTTCGATTGCCGCTGGAAGAGCACCGTGGTGGCGATTGCCACTCGACACGCCGACGCCGTTGATGTGTGCTTCGAGGCCAACGGCCGCGCTCTTTGGGTGGCCCTGCCCCTGGAGGCATGGAAAAAGCACAAGTTGCTGACCGGGAAGGTGATTACCGACAAGATCGCGGCGCAGATCGCGGGCCGATTCCTCAAGCAATCCATCGAGGAAGGGGCGGACGCCCGGCGCGAACTGCGCACCATGAGCGTCGACGAAGTCCTTTCGCACCTGGACGCCGTGGTCGCCGAAGCCAAGCAGCTCGGCGAGATGCCCACGCTGCCGGTGATCGACTGAGAAACAGAAAACAGGGATGATTGAAAGGCATTTTTCGGCGAGTCTGTTCTCTAACCCCTAACCCCTAGTTCCTGCTACTCGTACCGCAGCGCCTCGATTGGGTCCAGATTCGCGGCCTTCCAGGCCGGGTAGATCCCGAAGATCAGCCCGATGGCGCAGGAGACGCCGAAACCGATCAGAATCCATGTGGTGGAAAGGCTGGGAGACAACGGAATCGGCAAGAGGGAGATGATCCATGTAATCATGGCTCCCAGAAATACGCCGATGAAGCCGCCCAGGGCGCACAGGGTAATGGCCTCGGTCGTGAATTGCGTGAGAATGGTGTGCTTGGTGGCGCCCAGAGCCTTGCGAATGCCGATCTCCCGGGTTCGCTCGGTGACGGAAACCAGCATGATATTCATCACGCCCACGCCTCCCACCATCAGTCCCACGCAAGAGACGCCAATCATGAAGATCACCAGATACTTGGTGATGTCGCCCCAGAGCTTGGTCAGCGTGTCGGGTCCGAAGATCTCGAAGTTGTCCGGCGCTTGCACGTTCACCTTGCGGCGGATGCGCAGCAGTTCGCGAATCTCTTCTTCCACCAGCGACTTGTTCTTCGGGTCGTCATACTTCACGCTGACCCACAGATCCTTGTCTTCCGGGTGCAGGTTGTGGAAGGTTCCCATCGGAAAATAGACCTGATTGTCCTCGGGATTCTTGCCACTGCCGAAGGGCCGCTTGCGCTTGTCCATCACGGCAATCACGGTGTACATGCCGCTCTCGACACTCACCTCTTTGCCCAGCGCCGATTCACTGCCAAACAGTTCCTGCCATGTATCGTAGCCAAGAACGCAGATGTGGGCTCCGCGCTGGTCTTCCGCATCGGTGTACAGGCGGCCATCAAGGATCGTGAGGTCATTTACATCGCCCACCGCGGCGGTGCTGCCAGACAGGATTGTCCCCGCCACTTTTTTGCCGTTGTATTTCACGCTCACTGCGCCGACGCGGAACTTTCCCACGTGCTGCAGGCCGCCGTCGGCCGCAACCACATGAGGCAGGGTTCGCAGGGCCATCACGTCGTCCATGGTTAGCTTCTTGCGCGTAAGCTGCTCGGTGGTGGGCCGCACGCCGATCACCGGCATATGAAAGACCCAAAAAATATTGGTCCCCATCGAGTTGGCAAAGTCTTCGACCTTGTTGTTGACGCCGTTAATCAGCGACGAGATGACGATGACCGTCGTGACGCCGATAACAATGCCCAGAATCGTCAGCCCCGAGCGCAGCTTGTTGGCCCTGAGCGTGTTGATTGCCATCTTGATGGATTCGCCGGTTTGTCCTTGCGCCATGAAAACTCCGAGAAAGCTTACAGCTAACAGCAGACAGCTTACAGTAATCAGTTCTACCGAATCTGTTCCTTCAGCGATTCCAAAAACGAATAAAGCATCTTACCCACTTCGTGTGACAGACTCTCCGCTTCATCGAGCAATTCAGGTTTCCCGAGTTGCAGGGCGCGAGCGATTTCCAGTTGAGTCTGAACCTCGCAGATTGAACCACGCGCAATGCCGAGAAACTGCCGGAACTCTGCGGAGTTCAGCCTTCCCTGTCCCTCTGCAATGTTACTGGGTACGGAAACCGCAGCACGTCTGATCTGGCTGGTCAGCCCGTAGATTTCCTCGCGTGGAAAACCCTGCGTCAAGCGATAGATCGCCACCGTCAACTGCATCGCCTTTTGCCAAACCAGCAAGTCCCGAAACGATTGCGACATTCGACTCTCCTTAGCACACAGCGAACAGCAGTCAACTGTAAGCTGTCTGCTGTTCGCTGTAAGCTGCGCTCAGAGCTCTGCTCTGAGCGCCACCACCGGGTCCAGCTTGGCGGCCTTGCTGGCCGGATAGACGCCGAAAAAGACGCCGGTGCTGGTAGCCATGAGCAGTCCCACTAAAACGCTCCACAACTGCACGCTGGCGGGGAATCCGATGGCGAGCGTAATCAGCTTGGCCGCGCTGATGCCGCAAACCACGCCGATGGCTCCGCCCACCGCCGCCATGGTTCCGCTTTCAATCAGGAACTGCAGCAGCACATCGCGCTGCCGCGCGCCCAGCGCCTTGCGCACGCCGATCTCGCGGGTCCGTTCCGTCACGCTGACCAGCATGATGTTCATAATCACAATGCCGCCCACGACCAGCGCGATCGAGGCGATGCCCACCACGACATCGAAGAAAATCGCGGTGATCTGCTTGTAGATGTCCATGAAGGTGTCGTTGGTTTCGATCTCGAAATCTTCCTCGGTGCCCGGCGCGTTGTGGCGGCGCGTGCGCATCAGCGTGCGTATTTCGTCCTTGACCCGCTCCATTGCCGCCGCATCGCCGTTGGCGCGGGCGTAAATGTCGATCGAGTCGTTGTAGCCGTAAGTCTGCTGAAAGGTGGAAAGGGGAATGGCCACCCAGTTGTCTTGCGATTGGCCCATGGTCTTGCCCTGGCGGTCGCCTACGCCGACGATGGTGAACGGAATGCCGCCGACGTGAATTTCCTTGCCAATGGGGTCGCCCGAACCCAGCAGGTTGTCCACAATGTCGTAGCCCACAATGACGTTGTGGGTGCCGTGGTTATCGTCGGCAGGGGTAAATCCGCGGCCTTGCACAATGTCCATATTGTTGAGCGTGAGCATGGTCCAGGTGATGCCGCGCATCTCGGTGTCGGTGCTCGAGTGGCCGTTGTAGGTTACGCTGCCGGTGCGGTCCAGCCGTGCGCCGACTTCGCTGCACTCCGTGCAGGTGTCGCGCACCGCTTCATAGTCCTCGATGCGCACAATTTTGCGTTTCTGATAGCGCAGGTAATCCTCGGCGGAAAAAATCACGCCGGCCATGCGCGACACCGTCAGCACGTCGGCGCCGTGGCTGACCAGCTTCGTGGCCACGTACCGGTTGGCGCCGTTCACCAGCGTGATGACCATGATGACCGAGGCCACGCCCATGACCACGCCCAGCAGTGTCAGAACGGTGCGCATCTTGTTGCCCCACAAGGATTGCAGCGCGAGTTTGAAGGCCTCACTGAAGAGCATGGTCCTGCTTTCTGTTGCTGTTGCCTGGGGATCTGGCAGCTTGAAGTTGTACCCATACTGGGTGCCCCAAATCTCGATCTTGAGACCTGGGAAACAACAAACAGGAAGATACAAAATGAAGCTGTCAAAACCTGATCGTTCAGGGAGTTCGTTCTGACCGTATTCCGTAAATCAGGGGCGATACTTTTCCTGCCCGATCTTTTTAAGTGTACGCAATCTCCACTCGTCTTATGAACGCACCAGCACATCCCGCCGCTTCCCGACGCCAGGAACCAGCCGCAACGCTCCTGCTCTTCTGATACGCAAAGCCATGCCGCCCGGTTCCGTGCTTCCGGTCAGATCCGTACAAGCCCGCCAAAACAGGCTTTTTTTCTCAAGAAAAAGACGCCTTCCAGCGTCATTGAAAAGTCTATATACAGAGCCATTTGCAAAATTCGATTGGAGATTGCAAGGAGTGTCAGGGCACGACTTCAGTCGTGCCGAGAGATGATCAAAAAGATGTTGGGCTTTAGCCCCTGATTCTATTTATTTTCAGTTGTTTGACGTTCCGCAGCGGCTAAAGCCGCGAGGTCTGAATGGGCCCTTTGCGGCACGACTCAAGTCGTGCCCTGACACATTCAATCATCTGAAGGTAATTTTGCAAGGGGCTCTGCATTCCGAAAATGCTCTATACCCAGCAAAATCTGCCCCGCGCACACCACGTTCGCGGGGCAGATTGATGCTCGGCAGAAAGGCTAGCCCGGCCTTCCGCCCAGCTCCCTTAGAAATCCACTACGGTTCCCTCATAGCAGCACTGGTAGATATGCTTGATCTCCGCGAAGGTCGGTTTGCGCGGATTGACGCCTGTGCAAGGATCATCCAGCGCATTCTGCGTCATCGTATCCAGCTTCGCTTCCCACTGCTTCGCATCGATGCCGTACTCCTGATAGCTCTTTTCGATGCCAACGCTCTGGCCGAGACCGGCCACCGCTTGCGCAAAATCCTCAGTGGTCTTCTTGCCCAGCAGCTCAGCCAGCAGCGCGTACTTCGCGGTGCTCTTGCCGTTGAAGCGAATCACGTTGGGCATCAGGATCGTGTTGCTGCGGCCGTGCGCAATGCCGAACGTTCCACCCACCTGGTGCGACATCGAGTGAATGATTCCCAGCAGCGCGTTCGAGAAGGAAATACCGGCCAGGCAGGAGGCATCGTGCATCGTTTGGCGAACCTCCAGGTTGCTTCCATCGGCCACGGCCTTGGGCAGATTGGCAAAGACCAGCCGGACCGCATCCTTGGCCAGAGCATCGGTATAGGAATCGGCCAGGGTCGCGACAAAAGCCTCGCAAGCGTGCGACAAGGCGTCCATGCCCGTATTTGCCGTCACTTTGGCGGGCATACTGCGGGCCAGTTCGCCATCCACAATGGCGATGTCAGGGCAGATTTCGTAGGAGACGATCGGATGCTTGGTTCCCGCCTTGCGGTCGGTGATGACCGAGCAGCAGGTGACCTCGGTGCCCGTGCCGCTGGTCGAGGGAATCGCAATAAAATGCGCCTTTTTGCGCAAGGGCTTGATCGCGAAAGGCTGACAGATCTCCTCGAAGGTCGAGTCGGGATATTCGTAGAAAACCCACATCGCCTTGGCTGCATCGATGGCCGAACAGCCTCCCAGGCCAATAATCAGATCGGGCTTTTCGCGGTTGAAAACCTCGACACCCTTCCGGACCGTTTCGACCGAAGGATCGGCCTCGACCCCGTCAAAAACCGCCGAAGCAATGCCCGCCTCTTTCAACAGCGCAACCGTCTTGTCGATGAATCCGAACTTTCTCATGGAACCGGCTCCGGTCACAATGACTGCCTTGGTGCCCTTGACCGATTTCAGGTTTTCGATGCTGCCCAGACCGTGATAAATCGTACGCGGAACGATAAATGCTGCCATTTGCTTTCCCTCACCCTTCAAAAGTTTTTTGAATCCCTGTTGATCCGGCCCGAAGCATTTGCCTCATCTTTTCCGCGTTTGTGCGGGAAGGGTGGAAACCGCAGCGCATTCGATAAGGATCAATCGATATAAATTTATCGTTTCACACTGGAGTAGGTAAAGCAAATAGAAGAGGAGGCAATGCGGTGATTTGTCCCAAAATGCAGAACGGCCCGGAGCAATGCTCCGGGCCGTTCCTTCCAATCGCTTGGCTTATTTCTGATAGCGCTTCTCCGGCTATTGTGGAGAAAAATCCGTAACAGTCAGATGTTTTTTCCCTTCAACAAAAAGCAGATTGTACAGCTCAAAATACCAACCAACGCAGAAGAGAAGTTCTAATCGCCTATTTTAAGTTTCCCTGTGAGAAGTGTTATAAGAACTGTCAATGCTGCACTCATAATTGGATTGCCCAACTGTGGATCACCCTTCAGACTAAGGACACCACCGACAACAATCGCAACCATCGAACCAAAAAGCACAATGCGCCTTTCTGCGGCACTATGCTTCAGTTGCGCCATTCGGTATTCTTGGTCCCGCTGGCTCTGTCTATCTCGTTGATCAAGGGTAGCGCGATACCCCTCCAAGCGCTTGTCCTCAGAGTGGCGCTCAGTCTCAGCAATGATTTTTGCAGTCTCTGGATCGGGACCAAGGCTGGCACGCATTTGCGTAAATTGGGCCAACATCGGTCCCACATCAGGAGGAATCGAGGCACCTTCCTTCGGAGTCGAATCACTCCGTCCAGTGACCTCAGTATGGCTCCCCTCGATTCTGGACAACGTACTGGAATCTTGGCCAGGAACCTGCCCATTTCTTGTCATCGGGCAACTCGCTTGCGCATCATCTGGCCGATACTACGCTGAATTCGCTCCGACCACTCAGCATAGACATCTTCCGCCGGAATCTTTACGACGATAAACTCATCTGAATCAGCCTTTCTGATCCGGACAAACGTGTCAGGCTCAGCACTGCGTATCTCTCCGGCCTTTTTAACTGCATCATGAAGCGTAAGGTGATCCGCAGTTTCCTTCTCAAGATCGAAATCATCATAGTTAAGCATCGCGGAATTCATCGTATTCCCTCGCTATTACAATAGACGCTTGAAGATGAACTCGGTTGCAAACCATTTGCCAGATTGGAACCTGTTTACCGTTTTGGGGTACTAGTTGCCAACCAAAAACCAAGCATGAAACGTAGATCTACGCAGTTGATATACGCCAACTTGATTGACAAATCCTTTTTCCAAAGAGCGCTGTCTACGAGATCTCTTTCTTTGTAGCCAGCGCTACCTTGGCCGTTCCTTCCAATCGCTTGGCTTGTTTCTTAAGCCTTGGCTTTTTCTTCCTGCAACTTGCGAATCGACTTCTCTGAGACCAGCGCCGTCTTGGCCTGCTCCACCAGCCGGGTAAAGCCCGCTGCATCCTTCACGGCGATGTCGGCCAGGATCTTGCGATCCAGCTCGATGCCGGCCTTTTTCAGACCGTTGATGAATTGTGAGTAGCTGACATTGTTCAGCTTGGCAGCGGCCGAGATACGCACGATCCACAATGAGCGGAACTGGCGCTTCTTCTGCTTGCGGCCGGTATAGGCAAACATCAGGCCGCGCTCGACGGCTTCCTGTGCTGCCTGATAGAGCTTGGATTTGGTGAGGAAGTAGCCGCTGGCTCTCTTGAGGATCTTCTTGCGGCGGTCATTCCTCTTGGTGCTGCGTTTTACGCGAGGCATGTTTGGTTCTCCATTTTGCGTTCGTTGGTTTCGCGGCTGGAGGCAGGAGACCCGCACCCTTGGGGGCCGGGCGGTACGCCTCTTCACTCGCTAAGATCAAGCCTTGATTTCACGGCTGGTTCAGGCCATCAGAATGGCCGAACTGCCGGGGGCCCGCGCAACGCGTTCGCCAGGGCCCTGAAGCTCCGATTCCGTTTTCAGGAAGCGGATCAGCAATCAGGCGTAAGGAATCATGCGCGCTATCTTCTTGAAATCGCTATCTGATACCAGCACAACTTTACCGAGCTTGCGCTTCAGTTTTGGCGACTTCGAAGTAAGAATGTGACGCGTCTTCATCTGGTGCCGCTTGATTTTGCCGGAGCCAGTCTTGCTGAAGCGCTTCTTCGCGCCCGTATGGGTTTTCAACTTGGGCATTGTCTTCTCTTTGTCCGCCGGGTGGGTCATTTCCAGATTGGGTCACCCTGGCGCGTTTCCCACAAGACAGGGGTTTCCCTGCCCTCTCTGGGCTTTGATCAGTATACAGCAGACTGTTGCCGGAAGGATACGGCGCTATGGGCGCTACGGAAAAGTGTACAGAGGCGGCGATTCCGTCCAGTCTCCGTTTCCCGTATTGGCTCGCGGTTCCAAACGCGTCACGCCCGGCATCGACTGGCTGCAATCTTGATGTGCAGCGCGACACGGCAGACTTAATGTTGAGCCATGGCCGTCCTATCCGTTGATCTCGCGACTCTCCGCTGGTCCGATCTAGGCATTGTTGTGCTGGACCGGGCGCGTTCTGCAGACTTTCAAAAGCCCAGGAAAACCGGCGTTGGTCAGCCGCTGTTTCCCGCGGGAAGCGCTTCCGCCCCGGCCACGAATCTGATCACCTGTGAAATTCTTGTTTGGAATGAGCCTGGGCCGGTTCTCGCCGATCCCCTGGCCGGACGCCTGAACCACCTCTGCAACGTGCGCGGCATCCGAACGCTGATGCTGGACGGTCCGCAGGCCTGGAAATCGCGCTTCAACGGCCTGGAACACGCGCGCGTCAGCGAGAAGCAGTTGAATACCACCATCAAGACAGGTCTGCCGGGCATGGTCAAGCCGCGTACCCGCCGCCTTTACGCCGAGTTTTGCCTGGAGGTCTACAAGGCTCTCGGACGGCGCGGCTGGAAGCGACTGGAAACACGCGAGCAACCCGGCTCGGCCGAGGAGCGCGTGCTGCTGGAAAGTAACCCGCACGCGGCTTGGAAGTCGTTGGGAATCAAGCCACTGCCCGCCAAGCGCAATACGCGCGTCAGCGACCTGGCGGAAAACTTTGGCGCCCTGCGCGCGTTGATGCCCTTGACCGTGAACCGTCCGCCCAACCACGATCAGTTGCAGGCCATCGTCGGCGGTCTGCCGGGCCTAGCTCTGGAAGAGCGCAATACGGCGGGGGCGAGCATCGTCGGCGCTCCGCCGCGCCGCGAGGAAGGCTTCTGGCGCGAAGGCTACATTGTCCTGCCCCTGCCTCCGGTCGAGCCCCTTGATCTGCGCTGGCTGAATTAAGAGCGGCTTCCCCTAATTGATCCGGCAACTAAATACTGTTCGTGTGCCCCATCCATTCCGCGTCTTTTTGCGGAAATGGGTGGGAAACGATGGCCCTGTTTTCTTGCCGGATCAATAAAACGACGCAGGCCGCCCATTCCGGGCGGCCTGTTGAGTCTTCAAAATGCAGAAATCTACTGCGCGGCTTCGACCGGCGCTTTGGGCGCAGGTGCAACTGGTGCGGGTGTGACTGGCGAAGGTGCGACTGGTGCGGGCACGGCGGCCTCGGGAGCGGCAACCTCTGGTTTTGGCTTGGGCGCGGATACCCGCTCCCGCGTCGGCGCGGCCGGCTTCGGCTTGGGTACTTCCTGCTTCTTGGACGGAGCCAGAATGGCGTGCAGGGTGTTACCCTCCATGCGCGGCATGAACTCCACAATGCAGGTCTCGCCAATATCCTGAATCAGCCGGTTGATGATCTTGTAGCCCAGATCGCGATGGGCCATCTGACGGCCACGGAAGCGCAGGCTGGCCTTCACCTTGTCGCCGCCGGTCAGAAAGCTCACAGCCTTGTTCTTTTTGGTCTGGTAGTCATGCTCGTCGACGGTCACGGAGAACTTGACCTCTTTGAGCGTAACGATCTTCTGGTTTTTCTTGGCGGCGCGTTCGCTCTTTTCCTTCTCGTAGAGGAAGCGGCCATAGTCCTGGATGCGGCAGACCGGCGGAACCGCGTTGGCGGAAACCTCCACCAGGTCCAAGCCGCGCTCGCGGGCAATTCTCATCGCCTCAAAGGGCTGCAGAATGCCGAGTTGCTCACCATTTTCGTCGATTACGCGAATCTCGCGCGCACGAATCCGCTCATTGATGCGGATAAAGGACTTTGCCGAACGTTTGTCGAATGCGATGGTACCCCTCCAAAAGTCGTCGCGACCCGCCTCCGGCTTCTACCGGATTCGCCGCGGACACACGAGCGCACCCTGAGTATACCATTGCGCCGGTTCGGCCCAACACAGGTTTGAGGTCAAAAACCAAACGCCGCATACAAAATATGAGCAGTTCGGCGGCGCGTGAAGGCCCTACTTGCCCAGCACGTCCTGAATCGGTGCGCCCGACTTGGGCACAGACTGGTGGTAGTCCTCGCCCAGCAGCGCCGCCAGCGTGGCCGCAATCTGGCTTTCGGTCACGGAGCTGGCCGCTTTGCGTTCACCGAGGGCTGCCGTATCCGGCCCCAGAAAGGCCATCCAGGTCTGCTTGGACTCGGGAATGTCCTGGCCGTGACTGGTCCACTTGGCGCCCTCGCCGCGTCCATGATCGGGCAGCACAATCAGCGTGGTACGGCCACGATACTCGGGCATCGACTGGAGCAGATCCCAAAGCTGGCGCAGGTAGCTGTCGCCCAGATGCGCGGCATTGAGGTACTCGGGGTAGGAACCCGTGTGCGCCCAGTCGTCGGTCTCGCCCAGCCCGATGAACAGCAGCCGCGGCTTTTCCGCTTTCAGGTACTCGACAGCCGTGTGAAAGGGCAGCGGATCGAAAGGCTCGTCCGGCCAGATGCGCACCGTCTCGGCCTTCAGCTCATTCAACAGCTTCAGCTCCGGCGTGGCTGGCGTCAGCGTCAGCGGATCGTAGCCCGCGTTCACCGGAAAGCCGCACCGCTCCCGGTTGAAGATGCCGTTGAAGACATCCCAGGCGCCGAAGGCCGCCACTTTGCCATTGAAGGCTGGCTTGGCGTTGAGCCATTCAAAGACGGTCACGTTGGGATTGGGCACATTGTCGTTCGAGTGGACGCGCGGGTCCGCAAAGCCGGTCAGTGTCTCGCTGTAACCGGGATAGGAGAAGTTCAGCCCGTTGGTCACCTGTGAATCCGACCCCAAGTCGCGGTTGCCGAAGATCTGGCCCTCGCTGCCCATCACGCTCCACAGAAAAGGCATGAGCGCCTGCCGCTGCTCGGCCGGTGTCGAGCGAATGTAGCGCTTTTCAGCCAGGGTGGCGCGCTCTTTGGGATCGCCCAGCGCCGCCGGCCCAAGCTTGTTGAGCAGATCGGCGTCCGCGCCGCGAAAGACCTCCTGCCAGCGCAACCCGTCCATCATCACCACAATCACGTTTTCAGTCTTGTGCGCGGCCGGAGCCTGCGCTGTTGCCGCCAATCCGAAAACCAGGCCCAGCACGGCCAGCACTCCGCCGGAAAGAATGCCGCGAACGATCTTTCTACTTTTCATAGCATTAGACTGCCATGTTTTTGTCACATTCGGATAAATGCGGGGGGAAGATCGCGCGCGTATCCCGTGCAAAAAACGATGGCTCAATCCGCGGATGAACCGCTACACTCACTACGAGGGAAGATCGCCGCAAAATCCCTTTAGGCCGTAGATTGTGTCAGGGCACGACTTCAGTCGTGCCGCAATTTGGCGATTTAGATCCCGGCTTCAGCCGCTGCGAAATCGCATCGAGCTAAAAACAACAGGGGCTAAAGCCCATATGATTTTATTGCTCTTTCGGCACGACTGAAGTCGTGCCCTGACACGTTTTGCAGTTTCAATGGATTTTTGCGAGAAGCCAAGCGTTAGAGAGTGTTCTTGGCACAATCGGAGATATCGAGAAAAATGGCGACTCCTGACCAGACGCAACCGATTCAAGGCAAATTCGATTGGAGCGGCTTGACCCTCTTCCTGATTACGCTCTGCGCTCTTGTCTTGTGCGCTTGGATTCTGGCCCCATTTCTGACGGCGATCGCCGGAGCCGTTGTTCTGGCCGTCGTCACCGAGCGCCCGCGTCGCTGGATTTCCGTCCGTTTGAAGAATCCCACCCTCACGGCCACGGCAACTCTTCTGCTGGTCGGACTCAGCATTGTGGGACCGGCCCTGTACTTTGCACTGGCCGTCGCCAGCCATTTTCTCGCCGTTGTCCGGAACGTTCAAAGCGGCGCCATGGAGCAGGGGATCCGGCAGTTCATCGCGCAGTCTCCGCGCCTTTCCTCCAACGTTCAATATGCCATGAACAACTTCGACATCAGCCAGACAATCCAGAACAGCTCCGGTTTCCTGGCCGGGCAAGTGGCGTCGTTTCTCGGCGGATCGGTGTCGGCGCTCATGCAGATCGGCATTCTGCTCTTCATCCTGTTCTTTCTTTATCGCGACAGGCCGCGGATACTCTCTTCTCTTCGCTCGTTTATGCCGCTGGATGAGGAGGAAACTGACTACTTGCTTGAGCGGATTCGGACCGCCATCAACGCGCTGGTGCTGGGGCGTTTCGCAGTTGCGGCGCTCCAGGGCCTTGTGGCGGGAATCACCTACGCCTGCGTGGGCGTGAGCGAGCCGGCCCTGCTCGGGCTGGCCACGATGCTGTTTGCGCTGGTGCCGGCCATTGGCGCATTTGTCATCTGGCTTCCCATTGCGATCTATCTTGCCATCCTGCACCAGTGGATTCAAGCCATCATCATGCTGGCCGTTGGCTCGCTGGTCATCAGTACCCTGGACAATTTTCTTTATCCGATTCTGGTCGGGCCGAAGATACAGATGCACACCGTGGTGATCTTCCTCGCGATGCTGGGCGGTGTTTTCCTGTTTGGCGTGATCGGCCTGATTCTGGGGCCGATTGCCCTGGCCGTCACCGAATCGCTGATCTTCATTCTGCGCCGCAGAAGCGTGGGCGGTCCGTTCCCCGGTGGCTCCACGGTCTTGTAAGCGGACCGTCGGCGGTTCGCATGGGACGCGTTGCAAACAGCCTCCTCTATACTGGAAGAGACAGCCCCGACGCGCGAGCTGTTGCCCAACGACATGCAATCCACAGCCCCTTCCAGTCCGTCTTCCACCGAGAACAACGGAAGCACGTGGAGCATTCTCAGCTACGTCTATTTCACCTTTGTAGCCTATTTGTCGGTCGGCCTGCCGCTGGCGATTCTGCCCGCCTATGTGCACTTCCGCATGGGCTACAGCGCGGCTCTGGCGGGCCTCGTCATCAGCATCCAATACATTGCCACGTTCGTGAGCCGCCCCTGGGCCGGACGCATTTCCGACCGCGCCGGTGCCAAGGTCTCCGTGATATGGGGCATGGCTGGCTGCACGGCGAGCGGGGCGCTGCTGCTGGCGGCAGCCATGCTGTCTCGCATCCCGTGGCTGAGCATCGCCATTCTGATTCTGAGCCGTCTGGTTCTGGGCGCCAGCGAGAGCCAGTCCTCAACCGGCTCGACGCTCTGGGGCATTTCCAACGCCGGTCAGAAGTACACCGCCAAGGTCATCTCCTTCAACGGTGTTGCCAACTATGGCGCGCTGGCCCTGGGCGCGCCGCTGGGCGTGGTGCTGGAACAGCAGTGGGGCCTGGGCTCGATTGGGCTGGTTACGATTTTGATCGGCGCCCTCAGCTTGGTGCTGGCCAGCATCAAGCGGCCCATCATGGCGCCGCCGGGCAAGCACCTGCCCTTCCGCGACGTGCTGGGCCGCATCGCCCCGTACGGCATGGGACTGGCTATGAGCGGCGTGGGCTACAGCGTGCTGGCCACCTTCGTAACGCTCTTTTACATCAGCCGCCACTGGAACGGCGCGGCCCTCTGCCTGACCGCGTTTGGCCTGGCTTTTGTGGCGGCGCGTGCGCTGATCCGCACCATCAACCGCTTTGGCGGATTCGCGGTCGGCTTGGCCTCGTTCACGGTCGAGTTTTTCGGCGTGCTGCTGCTGTGGCGCGCCAACTCGCCCTGGACGGCCTTCACCGGAGCCATTTTCACCGGCCTCGGCTATTCCCTCGTTTTCCCAGCCCTGGGCGTCGAAGCGCTCAAGCGCGTTACGGAAAACAATCGCGGCTCGGCCCTGGGCATCTTCACCGCCTTTGCCGATGTTTCCTTCTTCCTGGTTGGTCCGCTGGCCGGCGTTGTCATTGGTTCTTTCGGTTATGCCAGCGCCTTTCTTTTCGCGCTGCTCTGCATCCTGATTGCCACGGTGATCGTCGTCGTTCTCATGCAAATGCGGCACCAGGAAGCTCGAAACCTTTGAATCAAATGTGTTTTTGGGAACCAGCTTTGTCTCGTGACAAACAATCGGCTTCGTGTCAGGGCACGACTTCAGTCGTGCCGTAAACGCACCGAAAAATACGTGGGGCTTTAGCCCCGGTAGGATTCATTCCTCGACGCATCCGCGGCTGACGGCAATGTTAGGGTGTGAAGAAAGGAGCATCATCGTGACCCTCAAAAGCACACTGCTCGATCAATGCCGGAAACCTTCCGGATGGCGAGGCCGGTTCATCTTGTGGAAGATGAATCGTGGGCACTCCAACATGACCGACTGGGGCCTGTCGCACGTTTCCATCAAGAAGGACGACACCATTCTCGACATCGGCTGCGGCGGCGGCAGAACCGTCAGCAAGCTGGCCGCGCGCGCCAGCGAGGGCCACGTCTACGGCATCGATTATTCCCCGGACAGTGTCGCCGCATCCCAAAAAACCAACGCGCGCGCGATTGCTGCGGGCCGGATCAAGATTCAGCAAGGCTCGGTCTCGCGGTTGCCCTTCGCGGACAACACCTTCGACTTCATCACGGCCGTGGAAACGCATTTCTTCTGGCCCGACCTCCCCTCCGATATGCGCGAAGTCTTTCGGGTTCTCAAGCCCGGTGGCTCTTTCATCGTGATTGTCGAGGTCTACAAAGGCGCCAACAAGATGCTGGAGAGGCTCGCCGAAAAGCATTCCCCCATCGCGATGATGAACCTGCTCAGCGTGGAAGAGCACCGCGAGCTGTTTGCGCAAACCGGCTATTCGGAGATTCAGGTGATTGAAGAGCGCGACAGGGAATGGCTTTGCGGCTTCGGAAAGAAGCCCTCACTGCCGAAAGATGCCTGATTCGTCGGCGTCCTCAAACACAAAGCGGCCACCCCGAAGGGTGGCCGCTTTGTGTTTGTTTCGGAAAGAAGCGCCTGATTACTCGCTCTTCTCCGGTTCACTCTTCTCAGTCTCAACCGTTTCAGTCTCGACCTTTTCAGTCTCAGCCGTTTCAGTCTCGACCTTCTCAGTCTCGACCTTCTCAGTCTCGACCTTCTCAGTCTCGACCTTCTCAGTCTCGACCTTCGCTGGCTCGCTCTTCTCTTGCTCGTTCTTCTCGCTCTTCCAGTTGAGCAAGTCGCCAAGGGTAGTGGTTGAGCTGGAGACGGGAGCCTTGTGGCTGTCCTTCTTGTAGCTCTCCACCTGTGCACGGCTGGCCTCTTGGCCGACTGCGCGCAGGCTCAAGCCCACCTTCTTCTCTTCCACGTTGATCTTGATGATCTTGAACTCATTTTCCAAGCCTGTTTCCAGCTTGGCGGGATCGTCGCCGGCCTCGGAGATGTGGCACAAACCTTCAATGCCCTCCGCGATCTCGACAAACGCACCGAACTGCGCTGTCCGCAGAATCTTGCCGTGGACCACGTCGCCCACACGGTGCGTTGCGAAGAAGCTCTCCCAGATATCGGGCTCCAACTGCTTGATGCCCAGGCTCAAGCGGCGGTTCTGCGGCTCGACGCCGAGAACAACAGCCTTGACCTTTTCGCCCTTTTTCACGATCTCGGAAGGATGCTTGACGCGCTTGGTCCAGCTCAGATTCGAGACATGCACCAACCCGTCGATTCCGTCCTCGATCTCGACAAATGCGCCGAAATCGGTCAGGTTGCGGACACGGCCCTCGACGATCGTCCCCGGGGGGTACTTCTCCGAGAGGTGCTCCCACGGATTCGGCAGCAACTGCTTCATGCCCAGCGAAATACGACGGTCTGCCGGATTCACGCTCAACACGACCGTTTCAACCTCTTCGTTCGGCTTGACCAGCTTCGACGGATGCTTCAGCCGCTTCGACCAGGTCATTTCCGACAGGTGAACCAGGCCTTCGATGCCCTGCTCCAGCTCGACAAACGCGCCGTAGTCGGTCACGGAAAGCACGCGGCCCTTGACGCGGGCGCCCACCGGATAACGCTCGGCAGCGTCCAGCCACGGGTCGGGCGTCAACTGCTTGAAGCCCAGCGAAACCCGCTGCTTTTCCTTGTCGAACTTGAGTACCTTCACCTGAATCTCGTCGCCGACGTTCACCAGGTCGCGGGGGTGCGTCAAACGGCCCCAGCTCATGTCGGTGATGTGCAGAAGACCATCGATGCCGCCCAGGTCGACAAACGCGCCGTAGTCGGTCAGGTTCTTCACAATGCCGGTCAGAACGCTGCCCTCTTCCAAATGTTCGAGGGTGGTGGACCGCTTGGCGTTCTGCTCTTCTTCGAGGATTTCCTTGCGGCTGACTACAACATTGCCGCGCTTCTTGTTCAGCTTGATGACGCGGACTTCAATCTGCTGGCCGAGATAGCCGTCCAGATTGCGAACCGGACGAATCTCAAGCTGCGAACCGGGCAGGAAAGCCTTCATCCCGATATCGACCGTCAGCCCGCCCTTGACGCGGCTCACCACCGTGCCGATGACCGGAGTCTTGTCAGCGGCGGCCTTTTCAATCGTGTCCCAAACGCGCAAGCGCTGCGCCCGCTCATAGCTGACCAGGTAGCCACCTTCCGGCTCCTCGCGCTCGATCACCACTTCAATCTCATCGCCCGGCTGGAACTTGACCGCTCCGGTGTGATCCAGAACCTGCTCCAAGGGCACCAGCCCATCGGACTTCAGGCCTACATCGACAACCAGATGCTTCTCCGTCTGCTTGAGCACTTTGCCGGAGACAATCTTGTCTCCGTAAGCCTCAACAGCGGCGGCCTCAGCGGCCTGCTCACGCTCAAAGGCTGCCAGCGCGGCGGAAAAGTCCATTGTCTCCACGGCCGACTTCTCGGGCGCTGCTGCCGTTTCCGGTTCAGCTGCGGCTTCGGCGGGAGGTGCAATCACGGGATCAGGCTGAGCCGCGGGCTCGGCCTGATCAGCGACGGGAGCGGGAGCAGCTTCAACTGCGGGTTCCGCAGCAGCAACTACCTCAGCTTGAGGTTGAGTGGGGGTATCGGCGTCCAGAGGCGCAGCCGATTCAGTTTTTGCAACGGTTTCGGCGGTCTCTGTGGTGGACGTGGATTCTGGCAACGGTTGCGCTTGCTCCGTCGCAGGTTCGGTGGTTGGGGTTTCCAATTCGGTGTTCAGGGTTATACTCTCGGTTTCAGGATTGAGGACGTTTGCCATCACTGCCAGCTCCGGGATTCCTTGCGCCCGCGACGTGAAACTTGCCATGCCGCTGGGGATGGTCCCTCTGTGAGAAGGGGGCCGGAGGCCATCTCCCCGCTAACCGCGTGTCTGTACTCGCAGTGCTTTTCCTAGGGACAAAATTCCACGCCGGTTGATCTGGCGTCGAAAGTATTTGATCTCCTTGGGAAGCACCCGGCAGGCAACGGTTTGCTGAAGGGCGGCCGCAACTCACTGCTGGAATCCGCGCAGAAAGCTACGCTTTGAGTGTAACAACCTCCGCTTTGCCGCGTCAACGCAATTGATTGGCCAAAAAACATGGTTTTGGCCGGGCAAACGTCCCTTCCGCTGCGCCGTAGGCAAATGCAAAGGGCTTGTGCCCTCCAGCGGCGCTCTATACTGGTGCAGACGGACCCTCGATTTATGGATTATCTCTGGACTCCCTGGCGTTATGCCTACATTACCGCTGCCAACCACGACCCTCGCCCCGGCGTTCCCCCGAGCCTGGCGGCCTGGCCCGGCGACCATCACTGCGTTTTCTGCAACCTGATCGCCTCCATCGATTACGCCATCGCCCATGGAATGAATGCCGATGAAGCCGAAGCGGCCGGTGGTCTCATCCTGCGCGGTGAGCATTGCTTTATCTGCCTGAATTCATTCCCCTACACGAACGGCCACGTCATGGTGATGCCCTACGCGCACCTGGACCGGCTGGCCAAAGTTCCCGCCGCGGCCGCCCATGAGCTGATCGAACTGGCGCAGCGCACCGAGCAGGTGATGGAAAAGATCTACCATCCGCACGGCTTCAACTTCGGCATGAATCTGGGCGAGGCGGCCGGAGCGGGAGTTGCCGGGCATCTTCACCTTCACGCCCTGCCCCGCTGGGTCGGCGATAGCAACTTCATGACGACCGTCGCCGAAACCCGAGTCATCCCCGAAGCGCGGGAAGTGACGTGGAAGCGGATGCGGGCGGCCTTTGCGGAAGAGCGGAGTTAGCAAGGTAGCGGAGCTAGCCGCGCTGCGCGCGTGTTCGCGGAGTTAGCGGAGTTACAAAACAGCAGACCAACCTGTCAGCGGATCAACCAAGGAGCGGGTGCCCCACCTTCGGCGCGTTCTTGTTTTTGCGCCTAAGGTGGGATAGATCCACCTATCTATGGGTTCTATCGTTTTTAGTTTTTTATAACCTATAAGTTTTATTGTTCTTTAGCTTTTTATAGCTTTTGCTTTTTATAAGACTTCTTCTCCGCTCTCATCCGCTTCGGCGGCCAGCGCCAATCCGGTCTGCTCGCCCTCCGACTGGTCCAGAAGCGCACGCGGCAGGGATTTGCTGGTTCTGATGCCCAACCCCTTTAGCAGTTCCACCTGCCGGATCAGGTTCCCGCGCCCCTCGCTCAGCTTCTTCATGGCGTTGGTATAACTCTGATCAACGCTGTGCAGACCCTTTCCCACCGCCTCCAAATCGCTCACAAAGTTGACAAACTTGTCGTATAACTCCGCGCCGCGGCTCATCACATCCTGCACGCTGCGGGCCTGCAACTCCTGTTGCCAGAGGTTATCCACAATGCGAATCACAAACAGCAACGTCGTCGGCCCCACCAGCAGAACTTCCTTGTCGTAGGCGTAGCGCCACAGAGCCTCGTCCTGCTGCAGCGCCTCCAGAAAGGCCGGCTCGACGGGAATGAACATCACCACAAAATCCGGCGTCTCCAGCCCCGGCAGCTTCTGATATTTCCGCCGTGCCAGCTCGTCCACGTGCTCGCGCATACTCGCCAGATGCCGCTTGACGGCAACCTCGCGCTCCGCCTCGGTCTTCGCGTTCACCGAGTCGGTGTAGGCGTTCAACGAGACCTTCGAGTCAATAATCAGGTGGCGGCCGCCGGGCAAACGGACAATAACATCCGTCCGCTCCGTCTTCGTCTTTTTCGCCTCATCGTCTTCCAGGCCGGAAAAGCTCTGCTGAAAGCTGTACTGCTCGCCCTCGTGCAGGCCGGCCTTTTCCAACAGGTCGCGCAGAATGAACTCGCCCCAGTCGCCCTGCGCCTTCGACGAGCCGCGCAAGGCCGTGCTCAGGTTGCGCGCCTCTTCGCTGAGCTGCTGGTTCATGCCATTCAACGCGCCAATCAGCGTTTCCAGCTTGGTGACGCCGTTGCTGGAGTCGGTCTGCGCCTTCTCCACCTTCTCGCGGAACTCCTTGATCTGCTCCTTGAGCGGCCCGAGCAGCGTCCCCAACTCCTTCTGGCTGCCCTCGGAAAAGCTCTTCGATTTTTTCTCCAGAATCTCTCCGGCCAGCGCTTCGAATTGGTGAGCCAGTGTTTGTTTGGCCGTCTCCAGCAGCGTTAGTTTTTCTTGTAAATTTTTCTTTTCGTTTTCGAGCTTCGTCTCCAGCTCGCCAATGGTTTTCGCCGACAGGCTCTCAGCGTCCGCCTTGACTTGCAACTCTTTTCGCAATTTCTCTTGATCTGTCGATAACTGCTCGATCGTCTTCCCGCGCTCCGCCGCCAGCGATTCAAAGCCCGCCCGCTCCGCCGACTCGGCTTGCGTCCTCGCGAGTTCGCCCCGCACGCCTGCCAGCTCTGCGGTCAGTTCCTGCGTGCGCCGCTCGATGAGAGCCTTTTCCGCTTCCAGACTTGTCAGGCTCGTCTGCAACAGCCGCTTGTCCGCCCGCGCAAAGCTTTTCCCCAGCCAGAAGCCGAGCAATCCGCCCGCGACAACCGCCAGAACCGCAACAATCAAAGCCTGCATTGTTTCTTCCTTTCGCTGTTTCGCCTAATATACGCTTTTCGCCTGTGCATTACCCGGCTATTTCAGCCTGTTTTTTCTTCCCGGATGCCGGACGGTGCGCTCACAAAGCGATTTTTGCTCCCTGGGATGACGATTCCGTGTTTTTCTGCTTTTTCCACGCCTTTACACACCCCGGTCCGCCCGGTAGACTGGAAACTTCGGGACCATGCGCATTTTTTTGGGCGTGGTGGTTGTGTTCTTCTGCCGCGAGCCATTATTGTAGGCAGACGGAGCCTGAACAAGCGCGACCAGAATTGGTTCACCGGATCGGTTCAAAAGTTTTCGAAATTCATGAGGAGATACTTGCATGGCCGTTGAAGAGAAAGTCAAACAGATTATCGTCGAGCAGTTGCAGGTAGACGAAGCAGAAGTTACTCCCGGCGCCAGCTTCCAGGAAGATCTGGGCGCGGATTCGCTGGACGTCGTCGAGCTGGTCATGCAGTTCGAGGAGGCCTTTGATCTGGAAATTCCAGACGAAGCTGCCGAGAAGATCAAGACCGTGAAGGACGCGGTCGACTACATCGAGAAGAACGCGAAAGAGCCTGCGAAAGGCGGCAAGTAGCCAGTGACCCGCCGAGTCGTCATCACCGGCCTGGGGCTGATCTGCGGTGTCGGCAACACAGCGCCTGAGGTCTGGGAGCAGCTTGTGGCCGGCACCAGCGGCATGGGGCCTATTCAGGGCTTCGATACCACTGGCTTCCCGGTCACCTTCGCCGCCGAGGTCAAGAACTTTGACCCCCTCAAATTCGTGGATAAAAAAGAAGCCCGCAAGATGGGGCGCTTTATCCACTTTGCCCTGGGCGCTGCGCAGGAAGCCATCACGCAGTCGGGTCTCCAAATCACTCCGGAGATTGCCGAGCGGGTAGGCGTCTTCATCGGCTCGGGAATCGGTGGTTTTGAAATCATCGAGCGCGAGCACACGAACCTGATGAACGGCGGTCCGCGCAAGATTTCGCCCTTCTTCATTCCGTCGACCATCGTGAACATGGCGGCAGGGCACGTCAGCATCCGCTACGGCGCCAAGGGACCGATTTCGGCCACGGCCACGGCCTGCGCCACCTCGGCCAACTCCATCGGCGACTCGGCGCGCATGATTCAGCACGGCGACGCCGACGTGATGATTGCTGGCGGCGCTGAAGCCGCGGTCACGCCCATGTCGGTGGGTGGTTTTGCCGCCATGCGTGCGCTTTCCACCAAAAACGACGATCCCACGCACGCCAGCCGCCCCTTCGACAAGGATCGCGACGGCTTCGTCATCGGCGAAGGCGCAGGCATCCTGATTCTTGAGGAGTTGGAGTTTGCCAAGGCCCGCGGCGCAAAGATTCTGGGCGAAGTGATCGGCTACGGCATGAGCGCCGACGCCTTTCACATCACCGGCATCGCGCCGGAGGGCGCAGGCGCGCAGCGCAGCATGAGAGCGGCCCTGAAGGACGCTGGCATCAAGCCGGAAGAGGTTGGCTATGTGAACGCTCATGCCACTTCGACCCCGGCGGGCGACGGCAATGAGTCGCAGGCCATCGAAGCGGTCTTTGGCGAACATGCCCTGAGCCACAAGCTCAAGATCTCGGGCACCAAGTCCATGACCGGCCATCTGCTGGGCGGCGCTGGCGGCTTGGAAGCCGGCATCACCGTGCTGGCGCTTCAGCACCAGATGCTTCCGCCCACCATCAACCTCGACAACGTCGACCCCGAATGCCACCTGGACTATGTGCCCAACAAGGCCATTCCGCTGGACTTTGATATTGCCATGTCGAATTCCTTCGGTTTTGGTGGCATCAACGCGACGCTCATCCTGCGCCGCTGGACCGAGTAAAAGCAGCTAGAAGCTGACAGTTGACAGCTTTTTGAAGGTGCAAAAAACAACGGCGCGAACCTTACCAGGGTTCGCGCCGTTTGCTTTTATGCTGTTTCTCCTCCAGCAAAGCTCCGTGCCCCATCCATGCGCGTTTTTCTGGCGCATGGGTGGGAGGCCGCGAATCTCGCGTCGTCTGTATTTCTACCCGGCAACCGCCGCCCAGCCCACGCTGATCAGCACGAAGATTGCCCACCAGCCGAAGACCGCGATATAACCGGAACCGCGCTTGACCCCTGCCACTGTCGCTGTTCCAATCCCCAGCAGCACAAGCGTCCAAATGGTGACCACATCCAGAGAACTGGCCAGGGCGTAAAGTGCCTTGTTGGTTTCCAGCGGGTTCAGGAAAGCGCCGATGTTTGTGGGCGCAAAATTCTTGATATTGAACGATTCCGGAGCCGTTCCCGCAAAAATCACGATGGTTCCCAGCAGCGTTTTGACAATGGATGGCAGGCTCGCATACATCCATACGGCAAAGATGCTGCCGTATTTTGCCTTGCCGCCAAAGCCCAAGTTGATCGTGCCCCAGAGGCCAAGCGACAAGAGTGCCGCACTGGCCAGCACGAGTACCGGACTGGCGATGAAAACGCCCTCGGTTACGTATCCGGAAATCTTGGCGGCCATTTCGCGCTGGGCGGGCGGTGCCTGCGCCAGCTTTTCTTCTTGCGCAGGATTGAGATGAATCTGGTTGTCCACCACCTGCTGCACACCGATCTTGAGCGCGACAGCCGCAAACAGGAGATAACCGACCACCGCAAAGATAATCAGCGGCATCCACCAACTCTTGTTGCCGCGCTTGATGTCATCAAAGGTCTTCGACGGCGCGGAGAAGATGCTGGCAACGCGCTGCCACTGGGAAAGGCCGGAAGCTGCCTGGCCCTCGGATGGGACTTCCAAATCGCTCATACGTGTCCTCGTTCAGCCACATTTGGCTCTGGGCGCGATTGTACCTTTGGATGGCCTGACTTGCGCAACCAAAATCCAATTGAATTTTGAGCGCCGGCGCTACTGACCCTGCGCAGTGGCTCTGGACTCCGAGGCGATTGAGCGCCGCTGCCTGAGCTGTTCCCGCTTGGACTGCACTGGCTTGCGCTGCTCCGCCTTATCTTTCCTTGCCCGGCCCGGCGCTGTTTTGCTCTGCTCTGTCCGGCTGGATCGGGCTTCGGTCCGGCTCGATCGCGCTGGCGCTTGTTCCGCGCGGCTCGGTCGTGCGGCCGGCGTCTGCTCGGCGCGGCTGGGCCGCACGGGCACGGTCTGAACCGGCACGGCCGCGGCCTGCACCACCGGCATCGCCGACGGATTGGCCAGCACAAAGCTCTTGTAGACGGTGATGTGGAAACAGGACTGCTGGAACTCCTCCTCCACGTCGATCATGCCCGCCTCTTGAAGCGGCAACAGCCAGGCGCGCATCCAGCCAACCTCCTGGTTCGACATTCCGTGCTTGGCAATGTCGATGGTGGCTCCGGTCAGATGCGGACTGGCGATGTCTCCCTCTGCCGAAGTCGCGTTGCCATTGGTCCGCATCAGTTGCTTTTGGAAGGCGACGGTCCGCACCGCCGAGCTGACGAAAAGTGGATCGCGAAACTGGGCCGCATGGGCGTGCGCCAGGTCGGCCAGGAAACTCGACGTCCAGGGCCGGCAGTAGCGGCGATTCTCCGGCAGGCGGCTGTCCACCGCCAGCGACGAAGAGGCTGGAACCGGCACCAGCATTCCGCGATTGATCCGGTCGTTCAGATCTTCGTCGTCCTGAATCCGCTCCAAACCGTCGGCCTCGGTCCTCTGGTTCTGCCGCAACAGCGACTCGAACGATCCGCGCAGTGGCGGCGGCAAGGCAATCCGCGTCCTGCTGAGCGAAGCCGTATCGACTGCGATTGGGCGCGTCGGGGTGTTTGTCTCTGTAACGCGAACCAACTTTGCGCCGGAACGGGCCCCTCTGGCTCCACGCGCTTTCACGGCTTGGCGGGAGCGGGAAGGCTGCGCGGCAGAGCGGGAAGCTTGTTTGGTTGAAGCTGGAAGCGGGTCCGCGTCCGCCGCGCGTTGGCGCGAGGATTTTCTGGAGGACGCTTGCGAGGTCCGCGCGGATTCCTGCTCAGATGCTTGTCCGGACGCTTCTGCTGAGGCACGTTTTGACGCAGCGCCCTTGGCCGCACGCCCCGTGGCACGGGTTGTCGCGCGCGTTGCCGGTTGCCGGGCTTCACGCGCTGCCCGCGTCTCACGCGCTGCTGGCTGCCGAATTTCGCTGTCAGCCGGTTGACGAACTTTCTTGCGAGAGGCCGTTGCCGTTGAATGAGAGGCCGCTGCGGACGCAACTTTCCTCTGTGCCTTCGCCGGATGTTTCGGTGAGCCGTTGGCCAGGCTAGCGCAGAGCGCCGTCAGTATAAATACGATAAGTAGGCTTCGCCGCATAGAAGAGTGTGCGGAGAATCCAGAGCAATTCCAGTGTAGGCCCATGCAGCGCCTTTTCCGAGTGCCTAATGAGGTTCGGACTTGTCTGATAATTACCGCTTTTGCTTCACTGTTTGCCCTCGCCGCCACGCAACCATCTCCTACTTCTACAATAGTCCGTATCCGAGAGTGAGGGGTTCTGAGCTCGATGGCTATTGGGAAGAGATGGGTCTTGTGGGCAGTGATTGCCCTCCTTCTGGTGCAGGCGACACAGATTCTTTTTATCGTGCATCGCGAATCGCTCACCTGGGATGAAGACGACCACATGTTCGCCGGTTACATGATGTGGAAGACGGGCGACTACGGCCTCAACCCCGAGCATCCACCGCTAGTCAAGTTGCTGGCCACGCTTCCCTTGCTGGGCGAGCATCTCTGGCTTCCGCAGCTCCAGAATCGCGACTTCAAGACCGAGGCCTACATGGACGGCCGCGACTGGTTGGCCCGCAACGATGGCGCGAGCCAATGCCTCGTCTTCCGCATGAGGCTGGCCGCAGGGCTGCTGGCTCTGGCGCTCTCGCTGGTCGTCTTCTTCGCCGCGCGCGAGGCTTTCGGCACATTCGCTGCGCTGATCGCGCTGGTGCTTGTCGTCTTCGATCCCAACCTGCTGGCTCACTCCGCGCTGGTCACCACCGACATCGGCGTTTCGCTCTTCTTTCTGGCCAGCATCTACGCCTTTTATCGCTACGTGAAGCAGCCCTCGCTGCCGCGGCTGCTGCTGGCGGGTTTGACGGCTGGCCTGCTGCTGGCCACCAAGCACTCCGGAATTCTTCTGGCGCCCATGCTGTTCGTGCTCGTCGCCGGAGAGATCGCCTTTGCGCCCAAGGGAAGCAGGTGCCGTACGGCCCTGCGCCTCGGCGGAGCCCTTGCGGCCATCGTTGTCGTCGGCGTCACGGTTCTCTGGAGCTTTTACGGCTTCCGATACGCCGCGCGTCCAGCCGGTCTAGCTCTGAGCACCTCGCTGGCTGACTACGCCCATGGGTTGAGTCCTTTCAATTCCAAGGCGGTTCTGGCCATCGCCCATCTGCATCTTCTGCCCGAGTCCTACCTGATGGGTCTGGTCGACGTGAAGCTCATGGCGCAGTACTACTCTTCCTTTGTTTTCGGAACGCTCTACGCGCACGGCCTCTGGTGGTATTTTCCTGTCGTCATTCTCATCAAGACCACCCTCGGGCTGCTGGCTTTGCTGGCGCTCACGGCTGTCGCGATTTTCACCGGCTGCCTGCGTAACAAACGCCGCGAAATCCTCTATCTTGTCGTGCCCGTCGCCGTTTATCTGCTGGTCGCCATGGTTTCCGGCATGAACATTGGCGCGCGCCACGTGCTGCCGCTTTACGCCCTGTCCGCGATTCTGGCCGGTGGCGGGCTGGCTGCCCTAGCCGCCGACGGACGGCGCTGGACGCGGATCGCCGCCACAGTGGGCGCGGCGTTCGTCCTGGCTCACGTCGCCTCCGCCCTTGCCGTCTTCCCCAACGACATGGCCTACGCCAACGAGGCCTGGGGCGGGCCGAAAAACACCTACAAGCTGCTCAGCGACTCCAATGAGGACTGGGCGCAGCAACTCTATCAGGTCAAGGATTGGCAGGACCGCCATCCCGGCCAGCAGTGCTGGTTTGCCTACTTCGCCTATCCGGTCATCGATCCGGCCGTTTACGGCATCCACTGCCGCCACTTGCCCACGCAGGATACCGGCTGGTTCGGCAGCGGCGAGGTCGTTCCTCCGGTCATCAGCGGAAATGTGCTTCTCAGCGCCGGCGATCTGATGGGCAGCGAGTGGCCCGACAACCGCCTGAACCCCTACATGAGCTTTCACGCTGTGCAGCCGGACGAAGTCATCGACTACAGCGTCATGGTCTATCGCGGCAGCTTCCGCATCAGCCAGGCCGCCGCCCTCAGCCGCGTCCAGCGCGCCAACGAGCTGATGCAGGCGCATCAACCCGCGCAAGCCCTGGCGCTGGCCCGCGAAGCCGCCTCGATCGATCCCGAAGGAGTTGAAGCCCAGAACGCCCTGGGCAATATCGCGGCCGGACTCGGTGAAAAAGACGAAGCCCGCCAGGCATGGCGAGCCGCTCTGATCGCAGCGCGCCAACTTGCCCCCGATGCCGGCAAAAACTACATTCTCGACATTGAGGCCAAGCTGAAAAAGCTGTAAGTTCACGACGGTTGGCTCACAGTTGACCGCCGCAAAATGAATGGGTGCCCCAGGTCCCGCTTTTGGGACCTGGGAAGCCACAGTTCATCTTAGACAGCGCAGTATCTCTAAGCTTTATCGCCGCGGTTCCATGTTGTAGAGGAAATACGCTCGCAATTCCAGATACGGCCCGTGGAAATCCCTGGGCAGCGGCGGGTAATTGGAACCGGTCAAAGCGCCCCATGCGGCACGGTCCAGGCCCACGTCGCCCGAGCGGCCTTCCAGCACCACGCTGCCGTCCATCAGCCGCCCATTGGGAAGAACCTTGAAGCGTATCGCCACCATACCGGCCTTCAGAATCGGCGGGTTGACCTCGTCGGGAATCAGCGGATCCCAGGTGCGCGCCGTCTCCCGATGCCAGCGCTGCAGCCAGCCGTTAAAGTCCACGCCCTGCGTGTCAGAGAGAACCTGCACGCCACCAGTGCCCGCGCCCGGATGCATGGACAGCCCGCCGCCCGGCATCGGCGCGCCATACCCCGATCCACGGCCGTGCGCCGAGCCCTTCATGGCGTCGCGCAACTGGTCCGCCGGGTTTTGTGAGCCCATGGCAAAGTTCGGCCGTCCCGGCACGGCTGCCGGACGCGGCGCCTGAAGCGCGGACTGCGATTGCGACTGCTGCATCTGCGGAACCGGCTGAACGGGCGCGGGAGCCTGAGCGGCAGGTTGCTGCGGGGTAGGCTGCGGCGTGGGTGCAGGCTGCGGCGCTTCCCGCTTCATCGTCTCCATCGTCTTCTTGTCGATCAGAGGCTGCTGCGGAGAAAGCGGCTTGATTACCCGTTGAGGCGGCGCCTGCCACGGCGAATCCAGATACGTGAAATCCTTGTGCTGATTCAGCGCGGTCGAGTCGACCACCTGCGGCACTTTCAAAACGTAGCGCGGAATCCAGGTCACCAGCGAAAGCAGCACCAGATGGGCAAGGATCGCCAGCCATATGCCCTCGCGGAAGCGCGCCCAGCGGCGCTCGTCCTCGAGGTCGCTGATCATTTCCAGCAATTCGTGGGTGTCGTAGTCGATCCAGCGCGAACCGCGCACGACCGGAGACGCGGTCCCTGTCAGGTGCAGTTCCACGTCCGCATCCGGAGTCCCCGGATGGGAGTTGGTTTCCGCTGGCCTGTTCGGCTCGTTCCCGTCGTTTGGCGTTTCGTCTGTGGGCATTCGGTCGGCAGAAGCATCTTTGGGCGCGGTGCGCACCCCGAGGCTTCGTTTCAAATCCTTTCTTTCTATTCTCTCATCTGGAGCAAAGCCATGCGCAGCGCCCAGGCCCGTACAATAGTTTCTGACTGTAAGACGGATGAAATGGCGGAAGGGGACCCTGTTTGAAGTTGTTTTTTGTCCAATTGATGGCGAAATGGAAGTTTCTGCTGATGCCGGCTCTGGCCAAGCTGGGTTTCTGGGGCGTGGGTGCGGTCGCGCTGCTGGACTCGTCGACGATTCCCGTCCCGATGGACCTGATCCTGGCCGGATATGTCTGGGCGGACAAGGGCCACTTCTGGTTTTATTGCTTGCTGGCCTCGCTGGGCTCGGCGATCGGCGGCCTGCTGCCCTACGGACTGGGCCGGGCGGGCGGCGAGCTTTTCCTGCTCAAGCGCGTCAACCGTGAGCGCTTTGAGCGGATGCGCGCCCGTTTCGAGGAGCAGGAATTTCTGGCCATGATGATTCCCTCCATGCTGCCGCCGCCCACGCCCTGGAAGGCTTTCGTCTTTGCCGCGGGCGTCTTCGAAATGCGCGTCGTGCCCTTCATGCTGGCCGTTTTCTGCGGCCGCATGGTTCGCTGGCTGATTCTTTCCCTGCTGGTGCTCAAACTGGGACCGGACGCGGTGAAGTTGGTGGAGCACCACGGCCTGAGCGCGCTGGCGGTCGTTGGCGGCTTGGCAATCGCGGGTTTCGCCTGGTGGTGGATGCGCAAGAAGCGCTCCGGCAAGCTGTTGGAAGACTAGGTCTCCGACAGCTTGAAGTTGTACGACCATTGGGTGCCCCCCGGTCTCGATTTTGAGACCGGGGATCCATGAACTCGATGGAAATTCTTTACCTTGTCAGAGACCTGGTAAATAGCCGATTCCATCCTTTGGACCGGATCAATAAAAACGAAAGGGGACGAGCCTCAGCCCGTCCCCTTCAAAAGCAAATAGCCTTCAAACCGCCTAGAAAAACTACTTTCCAGCCAGCGCCTTCTGCGCCTGCGCCGCGTTCATGTGCCGCACCAGCACCGGCAGCCCAAAGGCCAGTCCGGCAACCAAAGCCGTCGAGGCCACGTCATTGCGATAGAACGGCAAGCCCGCCACATAGCAGGCGCCCAGCCCGCCCTGGGTGCGCGGATACATCCAACCGCTCAACCAGACCGCATAGTTTGAGATCAGGAAGAACGAGGTCGGCCCCAGCAGGGTGCCCGCCGCCACGCGCACAAAGGTCGTCCGCGCCCGCAGCAGAATCCACCCCAAAGCCATGGCCATCAGATACCACGACCAACTGGCCACGTAGTCCTGCCAGCGGAAGCTGAAGTGGTAGACGCCGACCGTCAGGATGCAGTCGGTAGCCATCAGCGCCGCCAACGGAGCCAGCATCTCCCGCCACGGCCGCCGCGCTCCGAAGTAGAGCAGCGCGCCGCCCACCGCGGTAAAGTTCCACATCCCGGCATGGGGCAGAAAACGGCTCAAAATGGCAACAACCAGCAGCAGATAAGCAGGCATGAAAACCTCGAAAATCGAAATTCCGGCGTCTTGCCAAGCGAAATATCGCGTTCCAGACAAAGACAACGGCACTGTTTCCATTTTGGGGGCCGCACGCCGCCGGGTCAACCTGTTTTTTTTCACGGGATGAATATTGTTTTTTCTCGGCAAACAGGATTGCCAAATGAGGATTAAACCGGCAACACGTTTTGGTCCGCATAAAAAACCCGCGAAATCGTCAAAATATACACTCCGAAAAAAATCTTCTTGCGTTGACTGTACTACGTGTTATAGTACACACATGGTTCCCTTTCGCATCACATTTCGCGCCGGCGTCTCGCTCTTCGAGCAGGTCGTCTACGCGTCGGAAAAAGCCATGGTCTCCGGTCAATTGCGCCCGGGCGACCCCTTTCCTTCCGTTCGCACTTTGAGCAAAGAGCTCAAGATCAACCCCAACACAGCCCACAAGATCGTTGCCCATCTGGTCAACGAAGGGCTGCTCGAAACTCGTCCCGGCATCGGCACCGTGGTCGCCGTGCCGCCTAACTCCAGCAGCAAGCAGCGCACACAGTTGCTGGGGCACGAGATTGAGGAGCTGGTGGTTGAAGCCAAACGGCTGGGAATCGAACTGGCGGAGGTGCTCGACTCGATCTCCGCGCAATGGCAAAACCTCGGCGGCGAAGTTCCAACTCGCGCAAAAGCCCTCGCCGAAAAGCCCCAGGACGGAGGAAGCAAGGAACAATGAACTCCATCATTCACACCGAAAGTCTCAGCAAGCGATTTGGCCACACCGATGCCGTCAACGGCGTCGATCTGGCGGTGCCGGAAGGCGCCATTTATGCGCTGGTCGGCCCCAACGGCGCGGGAAAAACCACCCTCATCAAGATGCTGATGAACATCCTTCGCCCCACGGCGGGCAGCGCCCAGTTGCTGGGCATCGACACCCGCCAGCTTGTCGGCCAGGCCTTCAACCGCATCGGCTACGTCAGTGAAAATCAGGATCTGCCCGAAGGCATGACGGTCGGCGGAATGCTCGACTACTTCCGCGGCTTCTATTCCACATGGGATCGCACTTTGGAGCGGCAGTTGGTCGCGCAGTTCGATCTGCCGCTCGCGCGCAAGCTCAAGCATCTCTCGCGCGGCATGAAGATGAAGGCGGCCTTCGCCAGCTCGCTGGCCTACCGACCCAAGCTGATCGTGCTGGACGAGCCTTTCAGCGGCCTGGACCCGCTGGTGCGCGACGAGCTGATCGAGGGCCTGATCGAACTTGCCCCGGAAACCACGATTTTTATTTCCTCGCACGATCTGGCGGAGATTGAAAGCTTCAGCAGCCACGTTGGCTATCTCGAACAGGGACGTCTGCTTTTCAGCGAAGAGATGTCGGTGCTCAGCGGCCGCTTCCGCGAGGTGACGGTGACGCTGGCGAGCCCCGCGCCGGTACCCGACGGCCTTCCCGCCGCGTGGCTGCAACCGCAGACCGCCGACTGTGTGCTGCGTTTTGTCGACAGCGCTTACGACGAAGCAGCCGCTGCGCGCGAAGTGGCGGAGAGATTCCCCTCGGCGCGCGACGTCTCCTTCGATCCGATGAGCCTGCGCTCCATCTTTCTGGCCATCGCCAAATCCCATCGCGGCTCCGCCGCATCTCAGCCCATCACTGCCCAGGAGGTGGAAGCATGAACCAGACTCTGCATATTTTTGCCAAAGACACGCGCCGTTTTCTGCCGGAGATTCTGATTCTGCTGGCGCTCATGGCCGGTCAGTTTGGAATTCATACATATCTGTTCGCGACAAGCGCGCAGAACGCTTTCGGCAATTCCGATGGAAGCGTGCAGGTTCTCACCGTCATTTTCTTTCTTCTCAGCGTCCTGATTCCGGTGGGCTGGTGGTTGCTGATTTCGCGGGTCGTGCATGAAGAGCGGCTGGTGGGCGACACGCAATTCTGGATCACGCGGCCCTACCAGTGGAAGAGTCTGCTCACGGCCAAGCTGCTCTTTGTGGCGGCCTTCGTCGATCTGACGTTTCTGGTTGTCCAGTGCTCCATGCTGGCGGAAGAGGGCTTTTCTCCGCTGGCCGAGATGCACAAGCTGCTGCTTAATCTGCTGCTGATCACTCTGTTTTACTTGCTGCCGCTGACGGCCATCGCCGCCATCACTTCCAACTTCGCCCGCATGACGCTGACGCTGCTGGGCGCACTGCTGGCTATTGGCGTTGCGGTGGCGATCGCCTCGCTCCTGCACGGCCCCACCATCTCCATGCGCATCGGCAACCGGATTCTGTTCGCGCTGGCCATGGCGATTTGCATTGCGGTTGTGGTGATTCAGTATGCGCGGCGCAAGGCTTGGCTTTCGCGGATCCTGCTCGTCAGCATTCCCGTGCTGGTTTGCGTGCTCGCGTGGATCGCGCCCGATCAGCGGCTGATGAATCGCATCTATCCGGTGGCCGCGGCGGGCGTGGCCGCCTCGGTACATCTGTCTGAGAGCCTCGACGCGGACGGCGCTCCAACGCCCACCGCATTGACCGGCACCACGAATCAGAACGGCAACGAATACCGGATCGTCTTGGTGCCCTTTCAGTTGTCGGCCCTTGCGCCGGGAGAGGGAATCGTCATGGAAGGTCTGCGTACAACCGTGGAAGCTCCCGACGGCTCACGCTGGAGTTCGCCGTGGCAACCGTTCGGAGGCACCTACCTGCCGGGCGACACCCAGTCAGTCGTCAATTTCGACATTCCCGTTGCCGTCTATGAAAAGTACAAATCCCTGCCGGTGACGCTGCATCTGGATCTGGCTTATAGCCGGATTCAGGCGGGCGAATCGACAACGGTTCCTTTGTCCCGAGAGAAGTTCTCCATTCCCGGCTTCGGCATCTGCGCGTTGCGCCAGGAATACGGAGCACTCAAATGTTTCTCCGCCGTGCATCAGCCGCCGCTGACGCTGATTAGCACGAATCTTCCGGGCCGTCCGCACGCCGCGAATGTTCATGTCGACCAGGGAAGTTATTGGGCCGGATCGATTGAAAACAAGACCTCGGGAGCAAACATCATTCCGTCTGTTGATTTTTCTGTGACTTCGTTTCGGGGAGCGGACAATGCGGGCGGAATACTCCGGCTTCTGCAGCCCGGCACGCCGATCACCTTCACGCCCTACCAGAGAATCGACCGCGCGCAAAGCAGCCTGACGTTGACAAACTTTCATCTGCCCACGCAACAAGAACCGCAACAACCGCAGCAATAACAAGCTGCCGGGAGCGACGAATCAGCGTTGCTCCCGGCCGTTCAGCACCTCGCCCCATCCTTTTCGCGTTCCTTGCGAAAAAAGCGAGATCGCACGAGCACCACCCGCAAGCCCGAAAGGCAGTCACCCCCATCGCAGGTGGTTGCAAAGAATTATCCGGCCTCGGCGCACAATCGAAGCAATGGACAACCTCCACATCCCGGCCTCTGGCATAACCGCAACCAGCACTCCCCGATTCCGTACCCCCC
>Ga0224526_1000058_pt1 | contig 54152 bp, 47 predicted proteins | sample CBST25metaG_FD_179878 | JGI IMG/M metagenome (GOLD analysis project Ga0224526, IMG submission 179878) | Peat soil microbial communities from Stordalen Mire, Sweden - C.B.S.T-25 | ecosystem: Environmental > Terrestrial > Soil > Wetlands > Peat | place: Sweden: Norrbotten County, Stordalen Mire...
GGGTTTAGGGGGCAGGGATTAGGAATTAGTAAAACCCCGCTTCGCGCCACCGACTTCTTCTATTGTGCGCGGGTGGATGGTTATTTTCTGCACGGTGCGGACGGGAAAGGGGCTGGCTTGCCAGCGCCAAATACTGGACATTTGGCCCCTGGCTTGATGAGCGCTATGGCGATTTGGCATGAACTGAAATTTTGAATTGCGTACAGCACCGGTCCCCAAATGCGAGGAACCGGTGGCACCCTCAGTTTGATTTGGAAGAGTCTTGGGGCCGTGGCCGCCCGCCTTTTCGGACGTCACCAAACCAACGACGAACATCGGGAGCCAATTGTGGAACGCCGGGTGCTTGGATCGAAGTTAAGGATGGCAGCAAATGAGGAGTATTTTTTGAACCAGACTGCGAATAGTCCTTCGCCCGTTGCGCTTGTGACCGGCTCCACTTCTGGCATCGGTGCTGCGATTGCCCGCCGCTTATCCAACGAGGGATATGCCGTGGTCCTGCACTCGCGTAGTTCAGTGGAAAAGGGGCACGCACTGGCCGCTGAACTTGGAAACGCTATTTACATTCAAGCTGATTTGGCCGACGATGCCGATAGAATCAGGCTCGTGAGGGAGGCTGTGTCTCGCTGGGAGCGCCTCGATGTCCTTGTCAACAACGCCGGTATGAGCCGCGTGATTCCGCATACCGATCTTCAGGCGGCTTCGCCCGACCTCTGGCACGAATTATACGAAGTCAACGTGGTGGCCCCGTTTCGCCTTGTGGCTGAAGCCGAAACCGCTCTGCGAGCCGCGGCCAGTCGAGGTCGCTCAGGATGTGTCGTCAATGTCAGCTCACACGCTGGTGTCCGGCCCAAGGGCGCATCCATCCCGTATGCCGCGTCCAAAGCAGCACTCAACCACGTCACCCGACTGCTCGCCTTATCGCTCGCTCCGGACATTCGGGTAAATGCCGTCGCCCCTGGCCTCGTGGACACCCCTCTGACAGCGGATTGGACCGCTGCCCAGCAGCTTTGGCGCGATCGGTCACCCATGCGACGACCAGCCAGTCCGGTGGATATCGCCCAAATCGTCATGATGCTGATAGCCTCCGACTACCTAACCGGTGAGATTGTGGTCTCGGACGGAGGTCTGAGCCCGACGTAACGGAGCGATTCGCCCATGCACACATTGACATGGGATCAGTAACGCTATGTCGCCATGGCTCATGAAATCTGCTAGATATGATCAGAGCGCCAGAATGACTGGCCGCTACGGCGTTTTTAAGGAGTAATCTTCTTTTGGATGAAGAATCCATCTCTCCCCGATCGATCGCGAGTGACCGGGGCCACACACTAGGTTAGAAGATATCTGTCATTGATTCTCCCAAGGACAATACATGGAAACCGCGCCTGATTTCGCAACGATGAACGAGACGGATGTGCGCGAACACATCGTGCGACCGCTTCTCGAACGACTCGGTTATCGTCTCGGGACAAAAGCCAACATCCGCACTGAGCTCAGATTGACCTACCCTCATACTTTTCTCGGTCGCAAGAATCCTAAGAAGGATCCACCGCTCGCTGGCCGCGCGGACTATATTTGCGACGCGATCTCGTTTGGTCGTTGGGTAGTTGAAGTAAAAGCACCTAGGGAAGAACTAACTCAGAACGTAATACAACAAGCACACACTTATGCGGCGCATCCAGAGGTCCATGCCGCCTTCTTCTTGGTAACCAACGGACGGGATTTCGAGTTGTATGAAACGGGAAAGCTGGCTGAGCCGATTCTCAAATGGTCATTCAACGACGTGAACGTTGTTTGGGACAAACTGTTCAATATTGTCAGCCCGCAGGCGATACAGAAGCGGGCCAGGATGACATTAGTCGACCCAGGCAAGCCCCTTGGTAAGTGCATTGCATCGAAACTGCGGATCATTGGCGGCGAAATCATCTATGAACATCATGAAAGCAATCATCCTTTGTTGAAGAATGATTACATAGATGGACTTCGCCTACCAGTAACCGGAGGCAGCGTTCAAAGATCTAAAGCTGGGTTGATTATCGGTCATGTTTATGCCGCGAGTGTCGCACCACTATCGAAGGAATTAAACGAGGCGCTTGGAATCGCGGACGGTTACGACTTCTCATCAGCGACCGAGTACCTATCCGAGGACCGAGAACACCCGAGCATATTTCAGAATCTCGTTCGAAATTTGGTGCCAGCCGGAACGCTGATTACTGTCCCAGGATTGGGAAAGTTACCCCTTCCGTTCGAGTTTTCGTTCTCAGCGTTGACCGAGGCTGTGGGGTTCGTCCAAAACGATAAGTTTCTGGGGACTATCCAAATTATCTATGAAATGGAGCTTAAGGAAATGTCCCCGAATGTGCGATTTGCAATGGAAGCTAAAATGGGTAGAATTCCAGCAACGGGCCAAATGGAGGGCTCCGGTCGTTTCGAGATCGACCTGCTTGCAAATATCTAGATCGAATGTTGTTCGGTTGTATTGATCTTCTTGCCTGGAGTGGGTTGTCAACAGAATGTCTCTAATGGTTCATCACCGTTGCAGATCGGTACCCTGAAGTCGCCAAGGCTCCGCCGATCAGCTTTTGCGGAATGATGGGTTGACGGTGTCAGCCCAATGCGCTCAGCGGGTAATTCCGCCGTTTTTTCGAGTTCCGGTCGCATTGTCGGTAGTTGGGAGACTGACGGCACTGCAATGCTCAGTTGACGCGGGATCGCATTCGCCGCAAAGGGTTTGAAGCGATTCTTTTGTCTCTGACTGCATGATCTTGTTTCGTGGGGCTAAGAAGCGCGGGTTGGGAAACCCGCGCACCAGCCGGCCGGGAGGCCAGCGCTACATTTTCACACTATTCGCCAATCGGTGACGCGGGTCACTGTCTGGCGGCTCCCCATAAGCCAATGATTCATCAGGCATGGCGAAGGGAGTTCTGAGCAAGTTCCTCGGAAATCTCAGCATTCCCTCGGGGGCTAAAGCCCGCGTTGATTTTGCTGGCTTTATGTACGGGCTGAAGCTCGTACCCTTCAAGGCATCGTCTTGTTCAGAACCTTGCCAGTGCCCATGCGTGTCGGGAGGGCGATTCGTGATCCGGTCAAGATTGCCGCGGTGGCGCAGAATTTCGCAGATCTTCTTTCTGCTGCTCTTTCTTGTGTTGCTGCTGTTCACCTCGATGAGCCTGTTCCCCGGCGGCGCGACGGAAATCAAGCTGCGCGCGCCGGTGAGCCTTTTCTTCGAGTGGGATCCGCTGGTGGCGCTGGTGAACGCGCTGGCCAGCCACGCTCTCTACCGCGGCCTGCTGTGGAGCCTGCTGATCCTGCTGCCCACGCTCTTTCTGGGGCGCTTCTTCTGTGGCTGGATCTGCCCGCTGGGCACGCTGCAACAATTTGTGGGCAATCTGCCCTCCGAGGCCAAGCGCGGCAAGCAGCGCCTGGAGTCCAACCGCTACAAGCGCTGGCAGACGGGCAAATACGTCGTCCTGCTGGCCGGTCTGGTCGCGGCTCTGTTCGGTGCGGCGGTGATCGGCTGGATTGATCCCTTCAGCCTGCTGGTTCGCTCTTTGGGGCTGTCGATTTTCCCGGCCTTGAACTCCGCCGCGACGGCCGCGCTGACGCCTCTGGAAAGCAGTCACGTCGCGGCGATCAAGTCGACCGGCCAGACGTTGCACACGATTCTTCACTATACGGTGCTTGATCTTCGCCAGCCGCACTATGCGCAAAGCGTGTTTTTGGGCCTTCTGTTCCTGGCGATTCTGGCCCTCGGCCTGCGCGTGACGCGCTTCTGGTGCCGCGCGATCTGTCCGCTGGGAGCGCTGCTGGGAGTGGTCTCACGCTGGTCGGTGCTGGGGCTGCACAAGAATCTTGACACCTGCGACCACTGCAATCGCTGCCTGCTCAACTGCCAGGGCGGCGACGACCCCATTGGCGGCGCGCCGTGGCGCAAGGCTGAGTGTGTGATGTGCATGAACTGCGTGGAGAGTTGCCCGCACGGCAGTTTGGAATTCCGCTTTTTCCGCCCGCAATCGGAGAGGCGCGAGGTGGCTTCGGCGGACCTGGGGCGTCGCCGGACTCTGACGGGCCTCGTTGCTGGCGCGGTGGCGGTTCCGCTGCTGCGCGCCAACACGGGACTCAGCAAAGGCCGCAACGCACAACTGCTGCGTCCGCCCGGCGCGCTCGATGAGCCGGAGTTCCTCTCGCGCTGCATCCGCTGCGGCGAGTGCATGAAGGCCTGTCCGAACACGGCGTTGCATCCGACGCTGGAACAGGCCGGGCTCGAAGGGCTCTGGACGCCGACGCTGGTGCCGCGCATCGGCTACTGCGAACCCAGTTGCGTGCGCTGCTCGGAGGTTTGCCCGACGGGCGCCATCTGGCAGATTACGCCGAAGGACAAGGGCTGGGTGGTTGGCGTCGGGCAGCAAAGCCAGCCGATTCGCTTGGGGACGGCATTCTATGACCGGGGCCGCTGCCTGCCGTGGGCCATGGCCACCGACTGCATTGTTTGCGAGGAGTGGTGCCCGGTTTCGCCCAAGGCAATTTATGTTGAAGAAACGCAAGTCGTCGACTCGGCGGGCAACATCAAAACACTGAAGCAGCCGCGTGTCGATCCGAGCCGCTGCGTGGGCTGCGGCGCTTGCGAGTTTGCCTGCCCGCTGCAGGAGCGCCCGGCCATTTATGTGACCAGCATCGGCGAGAGCCGCTCGCCCGGCAGTCAGATTCTGCTGAACCGAAAATAGGGGAGATTGTTGTCATGATTTTTCGTTCGCATTGGAAGTGGGCCTTTGCGGTCCTTGTGATGGCGGCCGTGGTTGCCGTGCCAGGATGCAAAAAGAAGAATGCCGATCCGTATCCGGCATCGGGCGCGATAGCGGGCTGGCAAAAAACCAGCGACACGCGCGTCTTTGCAGCCAAGGATTTGTGGCAGTACATTGACGGCGATGCAGAGCAGTATCTCGCTGCCGGTGTCGTTTCCACCGCCACTTCCGATTACAAATATCAAGGCCAGTTGGAAGCGACGGTGGATGTGTACACGATGAAGGACGCGGCTGGCGCGCGCAAGATTCTGGAATCCGGACAAACCGGCGACGCCAGCCGAGTCCAACTGGGCGATGCGGGCATTGCCTATGCGCAGAGCATCATTTTCCGCAAGGGGCCGTTCCTGGTGCGGATTGTCGCCTTTGAAACCACGCCCGATAGCGCGCAGGCACTGTTGGCGCTGGCGCACGGCGTGGAAGCGAAACTGTAAGCCAATCGGCCGGAGACCCGGTCGTATCGAGCGAGGAGTTTGCCATGGAAAGCCGCAGGGATTTTCTCAAGACCGCAGCGACCGGAGCCGCGTTGCTGGGCGCCGAAAGCAAGCTGGGCTTGGCCCGGGTACTGAATCAGCACGCGCAGCCGGGCAAATCGAAGGTCGTGATTGCCCGCGACGCCTCCCTGCATGAAGCGGGTGCATCGTTGGATGAAAAGCGCGTGCTCGCTTTGCTGGACCGTGCCATCACCGCCTACACGGGCCGTGCTCATCCGGCGGAGGCATGGAAGAGCATTGTGCCCGCGAGTTTCATCTCCGGGGGCAAGGTGATCGGCCTCAAGACGAATGGCCTGGGGGGCAAGGGAATTTCGACTCATCTTGTTCTGGTGCTGGCCATTGCGGAGCGGTTGCAGCAGATCGGCGTCAAGCCGGGCAATATCCTGGTGTGGGATCGCAACGCCCGCGATCTGGAAGCCTGCGGCCTCACCATCAACACGGACCCCAGCCGCCTTCGCTGCTACGGCTCCGATGTGGCCGGCTACGAGGCGCAGCCGGTGGCTTTTGGTACGGCAAACGTCAGGCTTTCCAAAATTCTGACCCGCGAATGCGCGATGGTCATCAACCTGCCAATTCTCAAGGAGCACGATCTGGCGGGCGTTACCTTCGCCATGAAGAATATGTATGGTGTGGTCCAGCGGCCGAATGAACTCCATGCCAACGGCTGCAACCCCGGCGTGGCCGACCTGAATTGCGTTCCCGCCATTCGCGAGAAGGTGCGCTTCACCATCGGCGACGCGCTCACCTCTGTTTATGATGGCGGGCCGGGCTTCCACCCCGAACGCCTCTGGTACCCTAATGCGCTCATCGTCGGCGAAGATCGCGTGGCCGTCGATCACACTGCATGGCAAATGCTTGATCGCAAGCGCGTAGAAGTTGGCTTCGAGACGCTGGAGGCCGCTGGCCGGCCGCCACGCTATATCGCCACCGCCGCCGACGCGGCGCACCACCTGGGCGTCAATGATTCCCAACGCATTCACCTCATGGAAGTTTGATCCGGGAGAATGATGATGGCCGAGGACTCAGAACGAAAGCCGGAAGAGACGAGAGCAGCACAGGGCATGACGCGCCGCGAGGCCATGCTGCAACTGCTGCGTCTGGGCGGCGCGGCTGCGGGTACTGCCGCCGTTGCCGTCTGGCTTAGCGAACACAGCTTCCGCCCGGTTCCGGTCCGAGCCGAGCAGGCGCGCCGCGATCATCGCACGGCAACCAATCCGCAATGGCCTTCGATGACGGTGATCCAAGGCGGAGAGCCGCGTGCGCTGGTGCAGAAGGCCATGGAAAATCTGGGCGGCATGGGCCGTTTTGTTAGCCGTCACGATGTGGTCGTCCTCAAGCCCAATATTGCCTGGGACCGCACCCCGGAGCAGGCCGCCAATACCAACCCCGACGTCGTTGCCGAGGTGGTGCGGCAGTGCTGGCAGGCCGGAGCCAAGCGCGTCATCGTCACCGACGTCAGTTGCAACGAGCCGCATCGCTGCTTTCAGCGTTCCGGCATTCAGGCCGCCGCACGTGCCGAGGGTGCCGAGGTCATTCTGCCCGCTCCCGAACTCTTCCGCGAGGTGGACTTGGGCGGCGTGGTGCTCAAGAGCTGGCCCATTTTCACGCCTTTTCTTGAAGCCGACAAAATCATTAACCTGCCCATCGCCAAGCATCACGAACTGACCGGCGTTACTCTGGGCATGAAGAACTGGTATGGCATTCTGGGCGGCCAGCGCAACCGCTTGCATCAGCAGATTCATCAGAGCCTGGCCGATCTGGCCAGCTTCATGCTGCCCACGGTTACGCTGATTGACGGCTACCGGATTCTGCTGCGCAACGGACCCACCGGCGGCAATCTGGAAGACGTGGCCATCAAGAAAACCGTGGTCGCTGGAACTGATCCGGTGGCCCTCGATGCCTATGTCGCCAAGGCATGGTGGAACTTGGATTCAGCGCAGATGCCCTATCTGCAGATGGCCGCAGACCGCGGCCTTGGCACCGTCGATTTCGAAAAGCTGGCGGTAAAAATCAGCCAGTTGGGATAGTGCTTTTGGTTCTTTCAGAGCAGAGCCTCTGCCTGCATCAATTTCGAGATAGTACTAGATTGTATTGGCTTTTGATAGACAAACCGCCGACTGCACAGATCAAGCTCCAGAGGCGCTGTGCATCGTTCAACTCCTAGGCCGTGCTAGACTTGCGCTATGCGGAAGTCAAGCGAAAACTGGCTGCGAAGTACCGGATTGCTTGCGATTGACCGTCCTGTTCAAGCACGCAATCCAGTGGATAACCGCACTCTATACGAGCTCGTGCACGAAGGATTTTCTGAACGATGACTGATGTTGGAAATACGATTCTGGTAACTGGCGGAGCGGGCTTCATCGGCTCCAACTTTGTGTTGCAGTGGATCAAGAATGTCGGCACTGACGTGGTCAATCTTGATCTGCTCACTTATGCAGGCAATCCTGCAAATCTGGCAGCGCTTGAGCATGATTCCCGGCACCAGTTGGTGCATGGCGATATTTGCAATGCGGAACTGGTGGGCGCATTGCTTCGCGAGCACCGTCCCAGGTTCATTGTGCATTTCGCCGCGGAAAGCCATGTGGATCGCTCGATTGTCGATCCCGGCGCTTTTGTTCGCACCAACGTGCAGGGAACCTTCACGCTGCTGGAACAAGCCCGGCGCTATTGGTCGGAGTTGGACGAGCCCGGCAGGCAGGTTTTCCGCTTTCTGCATGTCTCCACCGACGAGGTCTATGGCTCTCTGGGGCCGGACGACCCGCGCTTTTCAGAGACCACGGCGTATGCGCCCAACAGTCCTTATGCGGCGTCGAAGGCATCTTCCGACCATTTTGTGCGCGCGTACTATCACACCTATGGCTTGCCGGTGCTGACGACAAATTGCTCGAATAACTACGGACCGTTTCAGTTTCCCGAAAAGCTGATTCCTCTGGTCATTCTGAATGCCCTTGAAGGCAAGCCGCTGCCCGTTTATGGTGACGGCCGCAACGTGCGCGATTGGCTCTTTGTGGAAGACCACTGCTCGGCCATTCGCGCGGTGCTTGAGCGCGGCCGCGTGGGAGAAACGTATAACATTGGCGGAAGCAGCGAACGGAAGAATTTGGATGTTGTAACAACGATCTGCGACCTTGTCGATGAACTCCGTCCTAATGCTGCGATAGGTTCACGCAAGAAGCTCATTACCTTTGTTACTGACCGCCTGGGACATGATCGCCGCTACGCCATCGATGCCGCGAAGATTACCAGCGAGCTAGGATGGCGACCGGCTGAAAAGTTTGAAAGCGGACTGCGCAAAACTGTGGCCTGGTATCTGGAGCACACCGCGTGGGTCGAGAATGTCCGCACCGGCGCCTACAGGGATTGGATTCGGAAGAACTACGAAGAGAGGATTACCCGATGAAGGGAATCATTCTTGCGGGCGGCTCCGGGACCCGGCTCTATCCAGTGACACAGGTCGTTTCAAAGCAGCTTTTACCTGTCTATGACAAGCCGATGATCTATTACCCGCTCAGCACTCTGATGTTAGCCGGTCTGCGCGACATACTTATCATCTCCACTCCGCAGGATACAGGCCGGTTTACGGAGCTGTTAGGCGATGGATCGCAATGGGGCATCAACCTGAGTTATGCTGTTCAGCCCAGCCCTGACGGGTTGGCGCAAGCCTTTTTGATCGGGCGCGATTTTATTGGCGAAGAATCAAGCGCGCTGATTCTGGGCGATAACATCTTTTACGGGCAGTCGTTCGCCGCGCGCCTGCAACACGCCGCGACTGTAAAGCATGGGGCGGTCGTCTTTGCCTATCCCGTGCAGGATCCGGAGCGCTATGGCGTTGTTGCGTTCGATAAATTAGGCCATGCAATCAGTCTTGAAGAAAAGCCTCAGGCGCCCAAGTCCCGTTATGCTGTTACCGGTCTTTATTTCTATGACAACGAAGTGGCGAATCTCGCTGCTTCGCTCAAGCCATCGGCGCGCGGCGAGTTGGAGATCACCGACTTGAACAGGCTTTATCTCGATGCGGGCAGCCTGAAAGTACAGGTCATGAGCCGGGGCATGGCGTGGCTTGATACCGGAACGCAGGATTCGCTGCTTGATGCCGGCCTCTTTGTTCAGACGATCCAGAAGCGCCAGGGATTGAGAATTTCCTGCCCTGAAGAGATCGCCTATCGTTTTGGTTACATCACTGCCGATCAACTTGCAGCGTTGGCGCGGCCCGTGTGCAAGAGCGGATATGGGCAGTACCTACTTGCCTTGCAAAACGAGCAGGTTTTTGCTGCAGAGGAAGATAAGTTATGAAGATGACTGAAACAGAACTGCCCGGCGTGCTGGTACTTACGCCGGCTATCTATCGCGACGACCGTGGCGCATTCTGGGAGACATGGAACCAGCGCGCCATGGCCGCGCAAGGGCTCAATCCAATCTGGGTGCAGGATAACTTCTCTATCTCGAAGAAGAATGTCGTTCGTGGCATTCACTATCAGATTATTCAGCCGCAGGGCAAGCTGGTTCGAGTTACGCATGGCGCAGTGCTTGATGTAGCCGTGGATCTGCGCCGCAGCTCTCCCACCTTTGCAAAGCATGTTGCCGTGGAACTAACTCAAGAGAACGGCCAAATGCTTTGGATTCCTGCTGGATTTGGTCACGCTTTTGTCGCTCTCAGCGACGATGTCTGTTTTGCCTACAAAGTGACGGATTATTACTGCCCAGCTGGCGAACGAACCATTCTATGGAACGACAAGGATATCGGCATTTCCTGGCCGGTTGCCGCGGAAGATGCCATTGTTGCGGAGAAGGATCGCAAAGGCGCGACACTGCGCGCGGCGGAGGTTTTTGCATGAGCAGCAAGCCGCGCATTCTGATTGTCGGCGCCTATGGGCAGGTCGGGCGGGAGTTACAACGCAGCTTCGCAGACGCCGGTGAAATTATCACCCGGGACCGCGACACCGTTGATCTGGCGATTGCAGATCAGGTGCGCACAATGGTTCGCGATGCCGCGCCCAATATCATTCTCAACGCTTCTGCCTATACGGCCGTCGACCGTGCCGAATCCGAGCCGGAAGTGGCCATGGCGGTCAACGCAACGGCTCCCGGCATCTTGGCCGAAGAGGCTCTGCGCACAGGCGCGCTGCTGGTGCATTACTCAACGGACTATGTCTTCGATGGCTCGAAGACAACTCCCTGGGTGGAAACTGACAGGCCGAATCCGCTGAATGTTTATGGAGCAACCAAGCTGGCCGGGGAACAAGCCATCCAGAAGGCCGGCGGCAAATATCTTATTTTCAGAACGAGCTGGGTCTATGGGCCTCACGGAAATAACTATCTGCTGACCATGCTGCGTCTGGGCCGCGAACGAGATTCGCTGAACATTGTGGACGATCAGATCGGCGCGCCAACAACGTCCATCGAACTGGCGGATGCAACGCGCACCATCGTCAGCGGCGTTCTTGCGGGTCAATTCGGCACAGTCTCCAGTTGGGCCGGCCTCTATCATATGACTTGCGGCGGTTCGGTTTCCTGGTGCGGCTTTGCGCAGGCTATCTTTGCTCGCGCAGGCGTGCTGCTGGAAGGAAAAGAACCCATCGTCAAGCCCATTGCCTCCGCCGAGTATTCTACGGCGGCCAAGCGGCCGCTGAACTCGCTTTTGTCGAACGAAAGGCTCAGCACTCGCTTTGGCGTGCAATTGCCTTCATGGGAAACCGCGCTTGATGGCGTACTTCATCAATTGGCAGATTGATCAAGAAACTTCAAGAATGACTGATCGAGAAATCGAGACAGAGCGCCGGCTGGCGCGGAGAATGGCTGACAGCATGACAAGGTTATTGCAGCAACGGCTCTCTATCAGATTCGCAGTTATTTTCATCCTTGCGCTTCTCGGAACAGCCATGGCGCAGGCTCAACAGCCCGACGCGGCAACCGTGATTCAACAGGTTGATGCGGCGGTCAAGGCAAGATTTGAAAGAGTTGCAGGCTACACGGTGACCGAGCACTATGCGGTTTACAGAAACAAGGATGAAGTCCATCCCGCCGCTGAGATGACAGTGAAGACCACTTACCGAAAGAATACGGGCAAGAGTTACACCATCATTTCGCAGAGCGGTTCATCGATCATTCGGAACTTTGTCTTGGGATCGATTCTGGACAACGAAAAGCGCTTGAATCAGCCCGGCACCCGCGAGGGATCCTGGTTCACTTCCGCAAATTATGAAATGAAATTAGTGCCCGGTGGAACACGACAGGTGAATGGCCGGGATTGCCATCTTCTTTCCTTGACTCCTCGGCGGAAGACTCCCTATCTGATTGAAGGGACACTGTGGGTCGACGCGAAAAATGGCTCGATCGTTCAGGTGCAGGGAACGGCGGCCAAAAGCTCTTCAATGCTGACCGGACCGACGCAAGTCAGCCGCCAGTACGCGGACGTCAGCGGATATTCGCAGGCCATCCATGCCAGAGCCGTGTCAGACAGTTCGATGTTTGGTCAGACTGTTGTAACCATTGATTATCAGAACTATCAGGTCCAGCTTCATCCGCCAGCATAAGTTGAATCGTTATTCCCGGTTCGCGGCTCCAGCGCGTGCCCTGTGGCTCAGGAGGGGACGCGGCAAAAAGCGTAAAACCGAAGATATTTTCTTTTTTTTTGTTGCAATCTGTGACAAAATAGAGGCGTCTGCTATGTGGCTGAAATAAGTGCCACAGGGGCTCGGGGAGATGAGTACCTTGTGGAATACTCTCTGGGCCTTAATCACCTTCGGTCAGTTGGTGCAACCGGCTATCTTATTGCAAACTTGATGAGTGATGCCGTTGCGTGCATCCGAGGCAGTGTCTTACAGGCCTCTGCCCGGAAGGAGGCAACTTCAGATGGTACAGCTTGAAAAACCAGTATTTGACGTTCAGGCTTTTCTGACGAGTGCAGGGTTGGGGCGAAGGATTATTCACGTGGCGCCCAAGGGGGTATTTTTTGCCCAGGGAGATCCTGCCGACTCGGTCTTCTATCTCCAGACAGGCCAGGCAAAAGTCACGGTGGTTTCCACCGCAGGCAAGGAGGCCACGATCGCGCTGCTCTCCGATGGGGATTTTGTCGGTGAAGGATCGCTCGCGGCAGTGCCAGGGTTGCGATTGGCGACGGCGACGGCGCTTACGGCATGCGCGGCGCTGAAAATCGGACGGGATGAAATGATCCGCGCGATGCACGAGGATCATGATCTTTCCGACCTGTTTATGAAGTTTCTGCTGGCGCGCAGTATGCGCATTCAGGCCGATCTGGTCGATCAGCTTTTCAACTCCAGTGAAAAACGGTTGGCGCGGATTCTGCTGCTGATGGCGGAGTTTGGCGAGCCGGGCGAGCCGAAAGCGGTGATTCCCAAGATTTCGCAGGAGACCCTGGCGGAGATGATCGGCACGACGCGCTCTCGCGTCAGCTTCTTCATGAACCGTTTCAGAAAGCTCGGATTTATCGAATACGACGGTCGCATTCGCGTTCACAAGTCGCTGCTGAATGTCGTCCTGCACGATTACATGCCAGAGGATAGCGCCGTAACTCAGGGCATTTCCGGCCTTTCAGAACAGTAGATCGGAACGTGTCTCGGGTCATGCGCGAATCTGGCTGCGATCCTGAAAGAAAAGGCCCCTCGCCGGGTGACGGCAAGGGGCCATGAAGCGAAACCGCTCTAGCTCTGCGGAATGAATAGCTCCAGTTTGACCTTCCAGGTAACGGACTGGCCGGGTTGAAGCGTAACCATTCCCGTATCGCGCTTGCCCCACTCTTTTCCGAAGGGGTCGTTGTAGTTGAACTGAGGCTCGATCACAACGAACTGCTTGTCGACCGGAGCATAGACTTGCACGGCACTGACGTGGCGGCTGAGCGCCACAATACGCAAGCCATACTTTGCCGCTGGATCGATGATTTCCGAGTACGAAACCCCTTTGGAATCCTTCTTCAGATTCACCCAGTTATCGTCCAGAAAAAGATCCTTAAGCGGCGCGCCTTCCTTGGCTGTGAAGTCATAGGGAGTGCCTTTGACCGGCAACAGCTTGCCGGTGGTAAAGACGTCGTCGTAGTTGTTGACCTCGGCGCGCAGGTCGCCGGCAATGTGCAGGCGCACCTGGGTGCGATCGCCGCTGGGCAGGTTGTAGTATGGGTGCCAACTGATGCCCACCGGCTCCGGCTTGTTGCCGACATTCTTTGCTGTGACCGTGGCAATGATCGCGTCACGGCTGAGAGAAATGGAGATATGCGCGTCCGTCTTTGAAAACCAGGGGCCGGCGAAGTTCTTGGCGTGAATCACTCCGCTGACAATCTGCGCATCGCCCACGGTTGTTTCTTTTACGTCGTCCGCTTTCGAAGGCAGGGTAAGGCCGTGAATCGCATGGGGTATAGCCTCCGGATTCTTGCCCTTGAAGTTGGCATCGAGCGTGAACGGCTTGCCCTGCCACTCAAAAGACACCTTCTTCTTGTCGCTGGAAAGCGGCCCGACAATGCGATTGACGAAGGGCGTCAGAAACGCCGCGCCAAAGGAAAAGCTTTTCACGCCATACGGGTCATCGGGGGCGCCGAGAATGCCAGCGGCCTCTTCGAGCGACGGAGAATGAATGACCTCGATTTCTCCCTTGCCGGGCACATAGGCCGTGAGCTTCAAGAGATTCATATCGCGGCCGGGCAGCACAACGGCGGAGAGAAATTCCGGCTTGCTGCCGTCGCCGGTTTTTGCGCGGGTGAGCGTGACGGCAGGCTCGCCGCCGATGAGCAGCGACTTGCTGCTTTGCGCGGGCTGAGCAACGGATTGCGCGAAAGAGGGCGCAGTGAGTGCCAGCATCGTTGCCAAGGCGAATGGAACGGCATGAAACGCGTGAATCTGCATGATGACTCCTCGAAAAACAAAGAAAATCAAGAATCCGGCACGACTGCTCGATCTCTTGGATTTGTTTATATACCTTCATATTTCTGGTTTCCCACCCTTTCGCCAGAAAAAAGGCGAAAGGATGGGCACAGAAGGTGGTACGTAAACAAACGGTCAAAGACCAAGCTATGCGTTGCCCGCGACCTCGCGGGCAATGCTGCGCAACTCGGGAAGAATCTCGCCCAGCGGCAGAGCCTCTGCCGAGCGCGTGCCCAGCGCGAAATACGCCTTGCGATAGAGAGCGTAAATCTTCTGGTAAATTGCTGTTGCTGCTGGCCGGGGTGAAACTACATTGAACTTCAGGCAGAGCTTCTCCTGAGCCGCTTCGATGGTGGGGAATGTCCCGGCGGCGAGGAAGGCAAAAATGGTTGATCCCATGCTGGTGGGAACACCGTCGGGAACCAGCACCGGCTTGCCCAGCACGTCGGCATACACCTGGTTCAGCACCGCGTTGTGCTGCGGAATGCCGCCGGCGTTGATGACGCGTTCGACCGGCACGCCGTATTCGGCCATGCGGTCCAGGATGATGCGGGTATGAAAGGCCGTGCCCTCGATGGCCGCAAACAGCTCGTCCTGCGCCGTATGCACCAGGTTCCAGCCCAGCGTTACGCCGCCGAGTTCGGAGTTGACCAGCACAGTGCGGTCGCCGTTGTCCCAGCTCAGTCGCAGCAGGCCTGTCTGTCCGGGCTTGTAGGCTTCAAGGCCCTTGGACAGTTCGGCGACCTTCGTGCCCGCGCGGCGCGCAATGGCCTCGAAGATGTCGCCCGTGGCAGACAGTCCCGCCTCAATGCCGGTGAATTGCGGATGAACGCTGCCCGGCACCACGCCGCAAACGCCGGGAATCAGTTCCGTTTTCCGGCTCATGGCGATGATGCAGGTGGAGGTGCCGACGACGTTGACGACGTCGCCCTCGCGGCAGCCCGCGCCGATCGCGTCCCAGTGCGCATCGAAGGCGCCAACGGGGATGGGGATGCCGGCCTTCAGCCCGAGCTTGGCTGCCCACTCGGCGGAAAGATGCCCAGCCAGATGGTCGGAGGTGAGATAATCGCCCGCAAGTTTTTCGCGAACGCCGTCAAAGAGCGGGTCAAGCTTGGAGAGGAAAGACTGCGGCGGAAGGCCGCCCCACTTGGGATTCCACATCCATTTGTGGCCCATAGCGCAGACGCTGCGCTTGGCCAGCTTGGGATCGGTTACGCCGCAGAGCGTCGCCGCGACCATGTCGCAGTGCTCGAAGGCCGAGGCGAATTTGTCGCGCTTGTCAGGATTGTGCCGGAGCCAGTGCAGCAGCTTGGCAAAGCCCCACTCGTGCGAGTAGACGCCGCCGCACCACTGGATGGCTTCGAGACCCTCGCTGTGGGCCAGCTCGGTAATCTCCCGCGCTTCGGACTTGGCGCGATGGTCGCACCAGAGATAGTAGTCGTTGAGCGGCTGCATCTGCGCATCGACCGGCACGACGCTGGAGCCAGTCGTATCCAGGGCGATGGCCGCGATCTGCTCGCCGCTGAGCCCAGCTTCTTTCACCGCCTGCCGGGTGGCGGCGGCCAGCGCGCTCATGTGATCGGCGTGCGCCTGCGTCGCAAAATCCGGGTCCTGGCGCTGGCGATGGAGCGGATACGCCGCCACCGCCGTGCCCAGACGCTTGCCGTCGCTGTCCAGAATCGACACGCGCACGCTCAGTGTTCCAAAATCAACTCCTGCAACAATCGCCATCTTTTGTCCTTACTTATTATTTTGTTCAACCCGACCGCGCCCCAGCTTGAGGCTTACTTCTGAGCGCGTCCGGGACGAAACTTGATCACGTAACACAGGCCGAAGAACGCCAGCACCGCGCCCCACCAGAAGGGCGTGTGCAGATAGGTCATTTGCACCAGCGGCGGATAGCAGCCCGTGGCCCACTCAAACACGCCATAGCCAAAGATCAGCAGGCCGTACATGAGCAGCAGCACTCCGATAAAAAACCAGATTGGAATTCCAGATCCATGCATGGGATTTCACCTTTCCTTTGTTGCGGCCGAAGGTCGAGTTGGCCTCTGGCCGCGCAATCTTGTTAGCAACGTGTTTCAAAAAGGCCTCGGCAGATTCTAGAGGTCATTTCTCAGGGGCTAAAGCCCTTGTTCTTCCGGCTCGTTTCGGCACGACTGAAGTCGTGCCCTAACACGAAGCCGATTTTTTGAAACACGCTCTACCAGAACAGAATGTTGAGCGCCGCAAAAATAATCACGGCCAGAATCGACCACATCCAAACGTTTTTATAGAACGCAACCGGCTCCGCTTTGGGCAGCACGGTCGCTCCATAAACCAGGCCGTCCAACTCCGAATCCGGCTTGGGCTTGGTGAACAGGCTCACCACAAAAATAATGATGACGCAGGTCAGGAAGGCCCACAGTGCGCGATAAAGGTTCTCGGCCATCGGCTTGGCGTCCGGCGAAAGCGCAACGAAAGCCAGTTGCGAGGGGTTGAACTTGACCCACACAAACAGGCTGATCGAGCTGATGATGCCGCCCAACAGGCCGAAGAATCCGGCTGGCGAAGTAGCCCGCTTCCAGAACATGCCCATCAGAATGGCGCCCAGCAGCGGCGCGATGAAGAAGCTGAACAAGGCCTGCACGTAGTCCATGATGCCGTGCGCGTACATCACCAGATAGGCGGCGCCGATGGAGATCGCGACGCCTATCACAATCGACATTCGTCCCACCGCCACATAGTGGCTGTCGGTGGCCGTCTTGTTGATCAGCGGCTTGTAGATGTCGTAGGTCCACACCGTCGAGAAGGCGCTCACGTTGCCCGCCATGCCGCTCATGAAGCCGGCAATCAGAGCCGTGATGCCCAGGCCCAGCAGGCCGGGTCCAAAGTAGCGCACCATCATCAGCGGCAGCGCTTCGTTGTAGCTGTGCAGCTCCGCGTTCGGGTTTCCGCTCAGCACCTTTTGCTGATAGTCCGCCGGCAAGGTGGTCTTCGACATCGCCGCCGTGCATTCGCTGGTGTTGGTCACTCCGGCGGCGTTCGTGGTGCAGGATTTCACCACATCCTCGCCGACCAACTGGCGGCGGCTACCGTCGGGATTCTGCAACAGCACCAGGCCCAGCAGGCCGGGCAGAATGACGATGAACGGAACCGCCATCTTGAAGTAGGAGCCGATGATCGGAGCCATGCGCGCGGCGCGCAAATTATGCGCCGCCAAGACGCGCTGCACGACCAGGAAGTCCGTCGTCCAGTAGCCAAAACTAATGACAAAGCCCAGCCCCAGCACGATGCCCGTCCAGTGAATGCCCATCGGGTTCGAGGAGAAATGCGCCGTGTCGCGCCACAGATGGAAGTAAGTGTCCGAGTGCAGGTTGGCAATGATCTTGGCCTGCAAACCGGCCGGTCCGCCCGCCTGAATCATGCCCAGAATCGGCACCAGCAGCGCACCGCCCCAGATCAGCACAAACTGCAAAACCTCGTTGTAAATGGCCGAGCGCAACCCGCCCAGGCCCACATAGAGAGCCACCGCGACCGAGCTGACCAGAATGCTGAAGGTCAAGTCCCAGCCCAGCACAACCTTCATCACCACGGCCATGGCGAACATGTTCACGCCGCTCATCAGGATCATTTCCAGAGCGAAGGAAATGGCCGCCAGGCTGCGGCTGGCGCCGTCGTAGCGCAGATCCAGGTAGCCGGGCACCGAATGGATCTTCGACACGTAGTAGAACGGCATCATCACCAGGCCCAGGAAGAGCATGGCCGGAATGGCGCCGATCCAGTACCAGTGCGTGGCCAGAATGCCGTATTGATAGGCCGAGCCAGCCCAGCCCATCAGTTCCAGAGAGCCCATGTTGGCCGAAACGAAACTCAACCCGGCAATCCAGGCCGTCATCTGCCGGCCGGCCATGAAGAACTCTTCGCTGGTGTTGGACCGGCCCTTCAGGTAGAAGCCGATCCAGATCACCATCCCGAAATAGATGGCGATCACGGCGATATCCAGCGCCCGCAGATGCGCGATCGGCGTAGCGCCAAAAGCCAGAAGCGCTGGCGACGCCAGCCCTCCCACGTGGTTCATGCAGTTCTCGATCACGGTCTTGATCCTCAATCTCCGCCCGCTGGGCGGCCCTTCCTTTGAGAGTTGTCTGCGCGCCCGGCAGGGTTGCCAGAATCGCGCAAAAGTCTATTTCTGTCCGTAGGTCGCGTGCGCGCCATGTTTGCGGTGGTAATGCAGGTCCAGAAGAGCCTGCGAAACGCCCTTGCACTCTGGGTTCAACAGCGTGGTGGAAAAAGCCATGTTCGCCACGGTCTCCAGCACGACGGCGTGGTAAGCCGCCTCCGCCGGCGTCTTGCCCCAAGTGAACGGCGCATGGCCGGCAACCAGTACGGCTGGCACGGCGGCTGGATCCAGATCGCGGAAACGGCGCACAATGGCCTTGCCCGTGTTCAGCACGTAGTCGCCTTCAATTTCCTCCGGGGTCAGCTCTTCGGTCACCGGCACGGGGCCGTAGAAGTAGTCGGCATGGGTGGTGCCGAAGGCGGGAATGCTGCGCCCGGCCTGCGCCCAGGCCGTGGCAAATTTGGAGTGGGTATGAACCACGCCGCCGATGGCAGGGAACTGGCGGTAAAGCTCCAGATGCGTATCCAGATCGGAAGAAGGCTTCAGATGGCCCTCGACAATCTTCCCGCTCAGGTCGCAGACAACGATATCGTCGGCGGTCATCTTCTCGTAGGAAACGCCGCTGGGCTTGATCGCCACCAGCCCGGTTTCGCGGTCGATGCCGCTGGCGTTGCCCCAGGTATAAACCACCAGTCCCTGGCGGACAAGCTCCAGATTGGCGTCCAGAACCTCAGCGCGCAAACGTGATAAATCCATGAAAATCCTCCAACCTACGCAGTTTGGATCGCCACCCGGCTCAGTTCGGCCGGTCTGTACATTGAGGCTTCGAAGGCTGCGCGAGTAAACCTTTTCCCGCGACTGTGAAATTAAATTCTTCTCCCATGGTCTGTCAAGTCTTTCTTGTGTGAAGTAGTATGCTGTAAACGGATTCTCCAAGCTCATGACGACTCGAACATCCAAAAACAAATCGCGTTCTGCAACAAGTTCGGAGCACGTGGATATTCACACCGTCGCGCGCCTCGCCAACGTTTCTATCGCCACTGTCTCGCGCACCATCAATCACGTCCCTACCGTGAATGCCAAGATGGCCAAACGCGTGCGCGAAGTCATCAAGGAACTCAATTACTTGCCGAACACGCAGGCTCGCTCGCTGGTTTCCGGGCGCAGCCGGCTGCTCGGGCTCATCGTCTCGGAAATCACCAATCCCTTCTTTCCTGAGTTGATTCAGGGCTTTGAGGACGTGGCCGTCGAGCACGGCTATGAAATTTTGATCGGCTCCACCAATTACGAGCCGGACCGGATGCAGAGCTGCATTCGCCGCATGGTCGAGCGCAAGGCCGAGGGCGTGGCCGTGCTGACCTTCGGCATTGAGGAGCCGCTGCTGGATCAACTGGCGGATCGCAACGTGCCGATGGTGTTTGTCGATGTGGGACCGGATCGGCCCGGCATCAGCCTGCTGCACGTGGACTATCGCAATGGAATTCGACAGGGTGTGCAGCATCTGGCCGCCCTCGGGCATCGCGATATCGCCTTCATCACCGGGCCGCTCCATCTGCATTCGGCGCAATCGCGCCTGTCCGCCTTCAAGCACTCGGTCGAGGAGTGCGGCATCGAGGTCAATCCGGATTGGATCGTCGAAGGCAATCACACCATGGAAGGCGGCATCGAAGCGGCGGATAAGCTGTTGACCGGCGCCAGAATGCCCACGGCTGTGATGTGCTCGAACGACGCGACAGCCATCGGCGTGCTGCACAAGGCTTATCGCGCCGGGCTGCGCGTGCCGGACGAGCTTTCCATCATCGGCTTTGACAATATTCACATTTCGGAGATGATGACGCCGCCGCTGACCACTATCCAGATGTCCTGCTTTGAGCTGGCCAAGGCCGCTGTGACCGCGCTCAGAGCGTATGTGGAGCAGACGCCGACCAAGCGCGAGTACCCCATCTCGACGCAATTGGTGGTGCGCGAATCCACCGGCTATCCCAGGGGCACCATGCTGGGCCTTCCCAAGCCGGAAAGCCACTAAGCCTGTGATTCGCTTGACGACTTCCCCGACGGGCAACGGACAAGACGCGCAGGCCGGAGCCTCTGGCCGCAACTGGCCGCGGCTGGTCTGGAGCCTCTTTCGTCCGCACACGCTGACGGCTTCTTTCGTGCCTGTGTTGCTTGGCGGCGCGCTGGCTTGGAGATCCACCGGCCATCTGCGCGGCTTGCTGCTGGCGGCCATGCTGCTGGCCTCCGTCCTGATTCAAGCCGCCACCAACATGTTCAACGAGTATTTCGATTATGTCGGCGGCCTTGACACGGCAAAGTCGGTGGGGATTTCCGGCGCGATCACGCAGGAGGGTATCCAGCCGAAGATCATCCTTCGGCTGGCCGTGGCGGCGCTGGCCGTGGCGACGCTGATTGGCGTCTTCCTCTGCGCTCTCAGCAGTTGGTGGCTGGCGCCGATCGGCCTTCTCTGCATGGCGGTTGGCTATTTGTACGCCGGTGGGCCGCATCCGATTTCGGCCACGCCCTTTGGGGAGATCTTCGCCGGCGGCTTCATGGGCAGCGGCATTATTCTTCTCTCCTGTTTCATTCAGCAGAAGTTTGTGAATGGCGCGGAGGTGCTGGCCTCGATTCCTTCGGCGATTCTGATTGCCGCCATCCTGACCTCCAACAACATTCGCGATCTTGTGGGCGACCGGGAACATGGTCGCCGCACGCTGGCCATTCTGCTCGGGCACGAGAAGGCCGTGTGGTTTCTGGCTTGCATCTTGGCTGCCGCGAATCTCTGGGTGGTTGCGTTGGTCGCCGCGCGCGTCCTGCCGCCGTGGGCGTTGCTGGCGCTTGGAAGCCTGGTTCCGTCGGTAGCCGCGATTCGCGTCTTTCGCGCGGGCGGAACTCCGGCAGAGATGATGCCAGGTATGAAGCGCATCGCGCAGACCAACACGGTCTTCAGCGTGCTTCTGCTGATCGGTTTGTTGATCGGCGTTTAGGCCTCTCTGGAACATCTTTACCTTGTCAGAGACCTAGAGCGATTCCAGAGTTGCTGTACCCCGGAACCACGAACCTTGAGTGGCATTTTCCTCAAGAAAATGCCACCTCCCATGATTCCAGAAAGGCTACGGTTACTCTGGAACCGCTCTAGTAATCCATCGGAAGAGCGTTCAACTGCTCGATGGAAAAGACCGGCCCATCCTTGCAGACGTAGACCGGACCGGCGTTGCAGTGTCCGCACTTGCCCACGCCGCACTTCATGCGATTTTCCAGGCTGGTATAAACATTCTTTGCCGGAACGCCCATGGCGCTGAGCAGCTTCATCGTGACCTTGATCATGATGGGCGGCCCGATGACGAGGATGATCGAGTTTGCGCCGGCGGAAATCTTGGCGCGCTCAAAGACCGCGGGCACGAATCCCACTTCGCCCTTCCATTCCGGCGTTTCGCCGCCTGGGTCCACGCATTGCACAATCCGCGTGCGCTCCCGGCTTGCCCACTCGCTGAACTCGTCCTTGAAAACCAGATCGCCCGGCGTGCGCGCGCCGTAAACAACGCTGATTTGGCCGAAGTCCTGGCGGCTTTCGAGAGCCTGCCAGATGGCGCAGCGAATGGGAGGCATGGCGATGCCGCCGCCGAGAAAGATGAGATCCTTCCCGCGCCACTCTTCGAGCGGATAGCCGTTTCCGTAGGGGCCGCGAAAGCCCATCGTGTCGCCCGGTTCTAGCTTCCAAAGGCCTTCGGTCACGCGACCCACGCGCCGGAAACAAAACTCGATGTGATCATTCCAGTTCGAGCTTGAACAAATATTGAAGGTCGATTCGCCGTAACCGAAGGCCGAGAAGATGCCGAACTGCCCGACGCGAAACGAAAAATTCTTTGCCCGCTCCGGGTCGCGAAAACGCAGCTTGACCAGCTTCACGTCGCGGGTTTGCTGCTGCGTTTCGATGACTTCCATCAGGTCGGGTTGGTAGATGTTATCCATGGCTGATCTCGGAGGCGATGCGCAGAATACCCAAGCCGGCCGGGCAGTTGCGCGTACAGTTGCCGCAGCCTGTGCAGAGCACTTCGCCGAACTTTTCGGGATAAATATGAAACTTATGATAGACGCGCTGCCGCTGCCGGTTGGGCTGCGAGTTGCGTGAGTTGTACCCGCCCGCGTGCAGCGTGAAAAGCGGAAACTGGCATGAATCCCAGTTGCGCGCCCGTTCGCCGCCCGCCGCGTTGCCTTCGTCCACGATGTCGAAGCAGTGGCAGGTCGGGCAATTGTAGGCGCAGATGCCGCAGCCTAGGCAGGCCAGCGTTTGTTGCTGCCAGAACGAATCCTCGAAGTGATCGCGCGCGAAGACTCCCACCTTCGTGGGATCGATCTTCTTTTTCGGCCCAGCGTGCTCCGGCGCTGTTTTGTCGGACGGAGTTGTCCTACCCGCAAACAGCGCCTTGCCCTTCTCCGTCACGCAGCGCACTTCGTAGTTGCCGTCGCCGAAGGGCAGCAGAATCGCATCCGACCCGCGCTCCGCAGTTGGCGTTAGCCCAACGCTCGTGCAAAAACAGGCGTCGTCGTGCGTCGTACAGCCGATGGTGACAATCGTCGTTGCCGCCCGGCGCGCGTTGTACTGCGAGTCCTTGTAATCCCAATTGAAGATGTGATCGAGAATCGGCAGCGCCGCCGCGTCGCACGGACGCCCGCCCAGAATGACCTGTTCCGGCAGGGTTTCCTCGGGGTCGGTCAAGCGAATATCGTTGCCCTCGATCTTGTACCCGTAAAGCTTTTCGTGCTTGGGAAAGAAAAATTCCTTGATGGAATTCACCGGGCGCTCCTGCAAATCGAGCAGCAACTCCGCCGGAGTTGCCAGAGGCGCGTACAGCACGCGGTTCCAGCTCACCTGCTTGGGACCGGCGACGCGCTTTCCCGCCGCCAGCCACTCGCCGACGCACTGCCGGAGAAGATCCTGAGAGATGATTTCGCTCACTGGATGAACTCCTCCTTATCCCGAGTTGAATACGCGCCGATCAAGCTTCCCGCCGACTTTTCGATGCCCGCGCTGAAGTCGAAGTTCTTTTCCGCGCTGCGTTCGAGAGCCAGGTTCAGCGCCCACAGATCAATGCCCGCCGGGCACACCCTGGTGCACTCGCCGCATCCTACGCAGCGGCCCGCCTGATGGAATGCCCGCATAATTTGCCAAGCAAAATTTCCCTTGCGCGTCGCCGAGGTGTCAATCTCCTGCGGCTGATTCTTGTCCGCCAGGCATTGTTCGCAGAAGCACATGGGGCAGACCTGCCGGCAAGCGTAGCAGCGCTGGCAGCGGTCGAACTGCTCCGCCCAAAAGCCCATGCGCTCCTCCGGCTGCATCGCCATCAGAACGTCCAGTGCGGCGTAGTGGTCAATTGCCTCCGCTGGTTTCGCCGTGCTGATCACTTCGTCGGCGAATCGCGGCTGGCGCACCCGGCAGCCCGCGCACTTGGGAAGGCCCAGTCCCTCGCAGGCCATGCCGATGACGTGCAGGTTCTCGCGCTCAATCTGCGATTCCTGTTCCAGCACCACCAGCGCGCGCTCGTCGCATCCCTTCACCACAATAGCGGCCTTGCCCAGCGCTTTGATTTCCTTGCGCTTCAAATATGCGGTAAGGTTCGTCAAGCAGTTCCGGTTCCAGACCAGCTTGTCCGCGTCTTCCGCCCTAGTCACGAAAACCGGCCCGCGCTCGCCGTAGCCGATGACGACCTGCACCGAGCCCTCGCTGAGCAGCGTGCGCGCCGTCGTGCGCATCTCGGCTTCCGTGCTGAAGTCGCCCAGCGGCAAGCCCGTTTCTGGAAACTTGGGATACGCAACCGGCTTGCCCTCGTAGAGCTTGTTGGGGCCAAGCTTGCGCGTCTCTTCGGTAATTTCGGTAATGATTTGCTGAAACTTGTGCCCTTCCGCGCCTGAAATCCAAGAAAAGTGAATGCGCCGCATGTCGAAGCCCAGCAAGTCCAGCAGGTCGCGAAAGAGCATCCAACGGCGCCGCGCATGATAGTTGCCGCTGGTGTAGTGGCAGTCGCCGGGATGGCAGCCCGAAACCAGCACGGCATCGGCCTTCATTTCAAAAGCCTTGATTATCAGGTTGAAGTCGATGCGTCCCGTGCAAGGCAGCCGCACCAAGCGTACATTTGCCGGATACTCCAGCCGCGAGGTGCCCGCCAGGTCCGCACCCAGGTAGGTGCACCAGTTGCAGACAAAGGCGATAATCTTCGGCTCGAAAGCTTTCGTCTCGCTCATAGTAGGCTCTCGATCATGGCGTAGGTTTCCTGCTCCGTAAATCCTTCCAGGTCCGCGCTCTTCGACGGGCAAACCGAAACGCAGGTGCCGCAGCCCATGCAGAGGCCCGCATTGACGCGCGCTGTGCGCTTCACCAGTTCTCCCTTGCGAGAGCGCACCTCGGCTTTTTCAATGGCGTGATACGGGCAGGCTTCGTAACAGCGGAAGCATGCGGCGCACATCCTTTCGTCAATGTGCGCAATCTCCGGCTCGCGCGTCAGCTCGGTTGACGACAGCGTGATCTGCACCTTGCTGGCCGCGGCCGAAGCCTGCGCCACCGACTCCGGAATGTCTTTCGGAGCCTGCGCCGCGCCGCAGATGTAAACACCCGCCGTGTTTGTTTCGACGGGCCGCAGCTTCGGATGGCTCTCCATCAGAAATCCAAACTGGTCGCAGCCGACGTTCAGCTTCTGCGCCAATTCGGTCACGCCATCCGCCGGACGCATGGCCGCCGCCAGAACCACCAGGTCGGCCTCGATCGTTACCGGCTCGCCAGCCAGCGTGTCCGCGCCGCGCACAATCAGCTTGCCGTCCTGCTCGGTAATCTTTGAAACGCGGCCGCGATAATACTTCGCGCCATCCTGCTCAATGGCCCGACGTACAAACTCGTCGTAGTTCTTGCCGGCCGAGCGAATATCCATGTAGAAGACATGCGCCTGTCCGTCATGCACTTTGTGCTTGTAAAGCATGGTGTGCTTGGCCGTGTACATGCAGCAGATCTTCGAGCAGTAAGTCAGCCCCTTGGCGTTGTCGCGCGAGCCGACGCAACTGATGAAGACGACGTTCTTCGGCGTCTTGCCGTCCGAGGGCCGCTTGACCTCGCCGTTGGTCGGCCCGGAGGCGGACAGCAGCCGCTCGAACTGCAGCGAGTCAATCACGTCCTTGTACTTTCCGTAGCCGTACTCGCCGTAGCCCGCAACCGGGCCGTCCTGCTTGCCGATGCTGTAGAGTTTGTAGCCGGTGGCCAGCACCACGGCGCCGACCTTCTCTTTCACCAGCTTGTCTTTATCTTCGTAGTTAATCGCGCCAGCCGCGCATTTTGTCGCGCAGACACCGCACTTTCCACGAGTCAGCTTGGCGCACACGGTTTTATCGATGACGGGTCGCGCCGGCACCGCTTGCGGAAACGGCATATAAATCGCCGACCGCGTGCCCATGCCAAAATCGAATTCGCTCTTGTTCTTCTTCAGCGGGCAAGCCTTCGAGCACTCGCCGCAGCCGGTGCACTTGGTGATGTCCACATAGCGCGCCTTCTGCCGGATGGTAATTTCGAAGTTGCCGACGAAGCCCTCGACCGCTTCCACTTCCGAATAGGTGTAGAGCTTGATGCGCGGATGCTGGCCGACGTCGACCATGCGCGGCGTCAAGATGCATTGCGAACAATCCAGTGTGGGGAAGGTCTCCGAGAGCCCGGCCATCTTGCCGCCGATGGAGGGCTCGCGCTCCACCATCACCACTTCGTATCCGGCGTCGGCGATGTCGAGAGCCGCCTGAATGCCGGCCACGCCGCCGCCGACAACCAACGCACGCCGCGTCACCGGAACCTTGATCGGCTCCAGCGCATGGTTGTTCTTCACCTTCGCCACGGAGAGGCGAATCAACTCGATGGCTTTTGCGGTCGCCTCTTCGCGGTCGGGATGCACCCACGAACACTGCTCGCGGATGTTGGCCACCTCCAGCAGATACGGATTCAGTCCCGCCGTCTGCGCGGCCTTGCGAAAGGTCTTCAAATGCATGTGCGGCGAACACGAAGCCACCACCACGCCGTCCAGCTTCTCCGCGGCGATCTTCTCGCGGATCATCGTCTGGCCGGGGTCCGAGCACATGTACTTGTAGTTGACCGCGCAGCGCACGCCGGGCAGCTTGGCCACCTCGTCGACCACGCGGTTCACGTCCACCGTCCGAGCGATGTTTTCTCCGCACCAGCAGACGAAGACGCCGATTCTGGACATCAGGCATTCCTCCCGGCAAAGTGCCGATTGATTCCCAACGCCTGCGGCGTGAGGCCCAGCGCCAGCCCGACCAAATCGCAAAGGTAGTAGATCGTCATGCCGAACTTTGTTCCGTAACGCGCCTCGATTGCCGCCTGCTTCATGTCCAGATTCACGTGGCACATAGGGCAGGCCACGGCGATGCACTGCGCGCCATGCGCGGCGGCATCGGCCAGAATTTTGTGCGAAAGCTCCAGCACCGTTTCTTCGTTCGCCATCGTCATGCCTGCGCCGCAGCACTCGGTCTTGTAATTCCACGCGACGGCCGTTGCACCCAGCGCCTCGACAACCTTCTCCATCGACTCCGGCTGCTCGCAATCGTCAAACTCCACCACTTCTGGCGGGCGCGTCAGCAGGCAGCCGTAATAGCACGCGACTTTGAGATCTTTGAGCGGCGACTTCACGGCTGTTTTGACCGTCTCCAGACCCACGCGCTCGAAAACATCAATCAGATTGAGTACGCGCGTGGAGCCGGGCTTCGCCTCGACAATCGTGGCCATCTCTTCGGCCAGCGCCGCATCCTGCGCCATCGCCCGCTGCGCTTTTTTCAACTGCATCGAGCACATCGAGCAGGGCGCGACCAACTCGTCGCATCCCTGACGGGCGGCCAGCGCCAGATTCCGCGCCGGAAGCGCAATCGACAGCTTGCGGTTCAGCGTGTGCGCCGCCGTCGCGCCGCAACAAATCCAGTCGTCCAGCTCCGTGAGCGAGACGCCGAGCGCGCCGAAACACGCCTTCAGCGATTGCTGATAGTCGTCCGAGGTGCCGTGCAGCGAACAGCCGGGATAGTAGCCGAGATTCATTTTTTGCCGTCCATGCAGCGCGCGAAGATGCGGCGCACCAAGTCGCGGTCTCGGACTTTTTCGCCGATGAGATGGAGCTTGTGATGCATTTGCAGTTGCGGCGCCAGCATCGCGCCGTCAAAAAGGAGGTCCAGCCGCCGCATTTTCGCGAAGCCCTCGATCTTGTATTGGGCGATCATTTCGACCTCGTTCACGCGCCCATTACGCCGCACGCTATCGAGAAATGCTTTCTGGAAGAGCACCACCGCGGTCTGCTGTTTTGAGGTCATGCCGCGCTCGTACGACACCTGCCGCAGTGCGTCCATGATGGCCGCGCAATCTACTTTCTTTGGGCAGCGCGTCGTGCAGGTTTCGCAGGAAACGCATTGCCAGATCGCGTCGCTTCCGAGTGCCGCATCCACCTGGCCGAGTTGCAGCAGGCGGACAAGCTGGTTCGGCATCTTGTCCATGTGCGCCGACCGCGGACAGCCCGCCGTGCACTTGCCGCACTGATAGCAGTCAGCGAATTTCGTCTGGGAGAGAGACTCCAACAGCGAAATCGGATCGCCCGGCATCGTAGTTTTCATGAGATTGCCCACGCGGAGGTCAACGGAAATTATCTCATATTCGCGCATTCTCCCACGTGCTGCCCGGCACGACGAAAGCCATCGCAAGGCGAGTCCATCGAGCGTGGCGGCTGGCTTGGCGACCGGCCCAATAAAGAGAAAATGGCAGAAAAGCGGCACAAAGAAAAACAGCGTTAACCTGCTTGAAGTGAAGCAGATTAACGCTGTCGATTGGACGATTTATGGAGCAATTAGAACGGAATATCGTCGTCGGAAATCTGGGTGGATTGGGCCACCTCATCCTGGTCGGCCGGGGGGCGCTGATCAAAGCTGGCCGCCGAACTAGACGAGCTGGCAGCCCGGTTGTAACCGCCCGAGCTGTTCGAAGCCTCTCCGCGGCTGTCGAGCATAATCAGCTCATTGACAAGGATTTCCGTGCGATAGCGCTTTTGGTGAGACTCCTTGTCCTCCCAACTGTTGGTCGTGATCTTGCCCTCGATATACAGCTTGGAGCCCTTCTTCACGTAGTCGCGGACTACCTCGGCGGTACGGTTGAAGGCCTTCAAATTGTGCCATTCGGTGTGATCTTGCCAGTTGCCCTGCGCGTCCTTCTGGCGGTCGCCGGTGGCCAGCGCGAGGCTGGCGACCATGACGCCGCTGGGAGTGGACCGAATCTCGGGATCCTTGCCTACATTGCCGATGAGAATGACTTTGTTTACGCTTCTTGCCATGTTCGTGCACTCCAATAATTGAAAAGCATATCAGACGCTCAGCCTGCACGGCAGAGCGTCTGTGTGTCGGTTTCTACTGTTTTCCGAAGCGGTAGACAAGGCCGACGGTGAAGGCCTTGGAATACTGCTGGGTCGAGCCAAAGCCGCTGAAAAAGTACTCGGGCGCAACGCGCGCGGCCAAGTGCGGAGTCACATTGAACTCCACGGGAATGCTGGCGCTGGCGGCGTAGGTCGTTCCATCCGGCCAGAGACCGAGCGAGGTCGAAACAGTGGTGTCGTGGTAGGTGTCGCCGGAGAACTTTCCGCGCATCACTCCGCCCATGACGCGGCCGGAGACGGAAAACCTGGGCTGCAAGTAGAAGCGGTAGGTCGGCCCCACCAGAGCGGTGTATTCGCTGATGGCCGGGTTGGTGATTCCCTGAACGAGATTCGGGTTCTCCGGATGGATACCCACAAAAGCGGTGCCGTAGTAGCCGCGACCCTCGGCGGTCACGCCAAGGCGCTCGTCCAGATAGCGGGTAAAGCCCACGGTCCAGGCGTACTCGTGCGTGCGCTCCAGCTTGGCTCCGGGTTCAAAACGCAGGTAGCCCATGCCGGTATATGCCTCATAACGATGAGCATAAGCTTCGTGGATGGCGGCGCTGCGGCGCTGTGCGCGGCGGGCCTTGATGCGGGCCTGAACGCTGATCTGGCCCTGCGACGGCGCGGTGGCCTGTTCGCTCTGGACCTGATCGGGAGCGGCGGGGTTGCTACTCGAGCTTGAGCTTTGGGCCAAGGCGGCGGTTGCGGCGGCGAAGCCTATAGCCAGCAGAAGGGCAAGACGGCGAGAAGAAGACATCGGTATTGGGTTACCTCCACGGGAGTACGAAAGCAGCCGCCTATCCGTGCAGGCAGTGCTCCCCCTAAGATATTAAAGCACCTTGGGGGGAGCCTTGAGGGGGCTCGGCGCAGGATTTCGCGCGCGGACGGCGGATTCAGAGCCTGAAGCGTTGCCGGAGAGAGAAATTCCGGATCAAAAACCTGGACATCGGCTTCCCGGCGGCACTGTCTCGGCGCTACTTGATCGCCTTCAGATCAGCCTGCAACTGGGCTAAATCAAAGCCGCTGGGGGCGCCTTGCGCGGCAATCCAGTCGGGCGAGAGCAGCGTGTGAGCTTCGTCGCAGTATTTCTTCCAGAAGGCCAAGGTCATGGTCTTCGGCGCGCCCCAGGTGATGCAGGTAAAGCCGTTGGCGTCGTATTTGGGGACGAAGACGCAGTGGCCGCCCCAACTGCCTTTGCTGGCGTTGGCGCCGCCATGGGGAACCACGTCCCACACCTCTTGCGTCTGGGCCGTCATCGGCAGCGCCAAACCGATATAGACGCCTCCAAACAGGGCGATGGACTGTTGGATTTCAACCAGCTTGGAGGGCCTGGGATCCGCAAAGGCCACCAGCGCATGGCCGGCTAGGCCGTTCTTCTGCCAATCCTTCAGAACATCGAGCTCGATGCCGCCGTTGTCGGTATTCGAGTCGCCGGGGACATACCCGTCCCATTGCTCGTAGTAGCTCTCAATCGTGGGGTCGGGGACGGTGGCTTCGCTGCCGGTGTTGGCGCTCCACACCTGAATGGCGTGGCCGCAACCGGCGATGGTGCAGTCGCCGAGCTGGTCGTTCAGCATCATGCCCCAACTGGCGATGCCCTTGGTCCAGTCAACGGCCGGCGGTGGCGGCGGCAGTGTTGGGGTCAGGTAGTCGCCGAGGGCCAGAGTGCGCGTGTCGGTTTTGATGGCCTTGCGGCCCAGTTTCCGGGGCCCCCAAGAGGCCGCTTTTGCCTCTTGGGGTGGAAGTTTCATCTTTGAGTGATCTGCCATGCGGATATCCTTTCCTGTCCATGGAGCGGTTCTTCGAATACTGTGCCCAGGAACTTCAATCGCAGAATGGCTATTTCCTTTAGAAAAAGCCATTTCCAACAAGTTGGGAAGGGCAACTGAAGGACAGAACCGTCCATAAGATCGCCGAGGGCGGCAGGCGCCGCGGAGGGCGTGGTCAAACTGTGCCAAAACAAGACGCTGTTGTCCAGCAATTTCTTCCTGCTTTTCCTTATAGCGAAATCGGGCTTAAATTCTGCAAGAAAAGCCCAAAATGCTCTACGATGAAGGGCAACGGAAAAGGGGACGAACAATGGGACGTATCTTGCTGGGAGTTTTTCTGGGACTCGTGTTTGTGCCGATTGCCATGCTGGGATGGCTACGGCTTGGTTCTGTGCCGGTGGCGGTGACCGACCAGCCCTTGCCCCATGAACAGCAGTTTGCCCAGATGACGCTGCATACGCGCATCGACCGCGAACTGGTGAAGATCCCGCCCATCCAGCCCGACGAGGGCAATTTCATCACGGGCGCGCACGTCTACAGCGAGAAATGCATCGTCTGCCACGGACTCCACGGCAGGCCTTCGGCCTTTGGCCCGCGCATGTTTCCTGCGGCGCCGCCGCTTTGGGACAAGCACGAGGGCAACGATATTGTGGGAGTCAGCGACGATCTGCCGGGCGCAACCTACTGGAAGGTGGCCAATGGAATCCGGCTGACGGGGATGCCATCCTTCAAGGGCTTGCTGACCGAAAATGAAATGTGGCAGGTGAGCCTGCTGGTGGCCAACGCCGACAAGCCGCTGCCTCCGGCCGCGGTTGAGATTCTGCTCGGCAGGCAATCGGCGCCAACGAGTAATCTTGATCTGAAGCATTGATCGAAACAAAGTCCATGGAGAAACCGGAATGCGAGTTGGGCAGAAAATCAAATCCACGTTATTTTTAGCGGCGCTTGTCCTCGGCTTGAACCTGCCTGCGTTTGCGCAAGTAGGCGACGTTAACAAAGCAACTCGCATCGTAGAATCTTCTTCTATGCCTGCATTTGCGCAGAAAAGCGACTACTTCACCAACTGGCCCAAAGGCGTCTCGCCCCAGGAAGTGGGCAAGAAGCTCTCGGAGCACTTTGTCACCAGTCCGCATCAGTACACACCGACCCTGCACTACGCCGAGGTCTGCACCTGGTATGGCGCGCTGACCTTTGCGCAACAGACGCACGATGCCACCCTGCAGAAGGAACTGATTCGCAAATTCGAGCCGATGATGCCGGGCGGCTCCGATCCAGCGCGGATTCCGGTCCGGCATCATGTGGACGATTCCATCTTTGGCGTCGTTCCCCTGGAGATTGCCATCCAGACCAAGGATCCGAAGTTCCTGGCCGAGGGCAAGCGCTGGGCGGACCGGCAGTGGGAGAATCCGCAGCCCGACGGGCTTTCAGGCGAGACGCGCTTCTGGATCGACGATATGTACATGCTGACGATGCTCCAGTTGGAGGCCTACCGCGCCACCGGAGACCGCGCGTATCTGGACCGCGACGCGAAGGAAATGGCGGCCTATCTGGACAAGCTGCAGCAGCCGAGCGGCCTCTTCTATCATGCGCCGGATGTGCCCTTCTACTGGGGCCGCGGCGACGGCTGGGTGGCCGCTGGAATGGCCGAGATGCTGCGCGATTTGCCGCAGGATCATCCGCAGCGGGCGCGCATTCTGGCCAGCTACCGGAGCATGATGGCCGCTCTGTTGAAGTACCAGGGCAAGGACGGAATGTGGCATCAGTTGATTGACCACGATGAGGCTTGGCCGGAGACTTCCGGCTCCGCTATGTTCACCTTCGCCATGATTACCGGCGTCAAAAATGGCTGGCTCGATGCCGCGACCTACGGACCGGCGGCTCGCAAGGGCTGGATTGCCGTGGCTGGCTATATCGACCAGAACCAGGACGTGACCAACGTTTGCGAGGGCACCGGCAAGAAGAACGATCTGGACTACTATCTGGCCCGCCGCCGCCGCACAGGCGATTTCCACGGGCAGGCTCCGGTTCTGTGGGCCGCTTCTGCCCTGCTGCGATAGGGATGAGGCGCCGATCACTCCAGGTCTCTGGCAAGATGAAAAAGTTCCATTGAGTTCATGGATCCCAGGTCTCAAAATCGAGACCTGGGGCACCCAGTCCTGGTACACCTTCAAGCTGTTGAAGATCTAGGTTTTGTGTCAGGGCACGACTTTAGTCGTGCCGGTTGTCGCTTGAAAACAAGGCGGGCTTTAGCCCCTGAGAAAATGCTCGAGGAGGAATAGAACTTGATCAGGGGTTTCTTTGAGCGCGCAATCGTCGGTAGTATGATCCATTTTTTGTGCAGCCATGAATTTTTTGCGAGTTGGCTTTTGTTGCGGGAGGGCGCATGGGTGTTCTGAGCAGGATCGGCATCGCTCTTGATTCGGAGCTTCTCGATCGGTTTGACCGTTCGATTGAGCGGCAGGGCTATACCAACCGCTCGGAAGCCTTCCGGGATCTGATTCGCGACCGCCTGGTCACGGAGCTGACCGCCGCGCCGGGCTCGATTGTCGTGGGCACGGTCACGCTCATCTACGATCATCACGCCAGCGGCATCACGGAAAAGCTCACCGAACTGCAACACGCGCACCATGAGTTGGTGGTCTCGACCAGCCATGCGCACCTGGACCACGACTCCTGCCTTGAGGTACTGATCGTGCATGGCAAATCGGCACAGGTGGCGCAGTTTGCCGACCGGCTGATTGGCCTCAAGGGCGTGCAGCACGGGCGGCTGGTGATGACCGTGCCGACGCACGCAATGACGCCCCCCTCCGGCAAAGCGCACAAGCACCCGCACAAGCATTGAGCAAACGTCAAAAAGAAATTGGCCGAGGAGTAATCACTCCCCGGCCATTCTTTTGCACGATCCGCAATCTTGCCGCTTGTTTCTATCGGCATAAGAACAACCTGTACACGGAAGCTTGCCGCGGCATTTGTCAAAAGCGCCGTTTTAATTCGAATCGCACCTGAAACGGTTCGACGGGATGGGCAACGCGCGTGAATGCCGCAGCACTTATCGGAGTTCCTCCTGAAGTTAGTCCTGGCGTGACGCGGGACTCATAGGCGTAGTCAATGTCGCTATCGTCGCGGTCCAGCATGTTCAGGAATTCGGCCGATACGCGCCATTTCTTTTTAACTTGATAACCGAGTTCCCCATTGAGCATCACCGTTTGCTTGGAGCGAAAGATTCCGTCCGAGGTCAGATCGCGCGGACCAAAGTAGCGCAGGCGCAGACTCGACGAAAAGCCTTCGTAATCATGCACGGTGACGCCGGATGAAATTACCAACCCGACAGCTTCGGGGACACGTTTGCCACCCGCGCTGTTGGGTGCCGCATCATCTCCGTCTATTTCGGTAAATTGGGCTCTGGAATTCGCAAGGTCAAAATCAACAGCCAAATGTTCACGCGGCGTGTAGTAGTTTGCCCATTCGACGCCATAGCGGTTGCTCGACTGTTCCGAAGCGCTCGTGCCTCCCGTGTCGCCATCCTGCATCAGCTCGGAATTACTGTGCAGAACCCAGAGCGCAAGAGTGCTTTGCAGATGCGGGACGGCAGTCGTGCGCACACCGATTTCCCCACCTTTGGTTTGCACCAGGGGAGGGATTCTCGACGCAGGAGTATTGGGGGTTGGATTGTCCGCCGAAATCGGCTCCACCGTTTGCGTTGTGCCGCGTCCGTCGTTGCTGTGAAAGCTGAATCCGCCTTGAGCATAGAACTCAGTATTGGCCCACGGACCAAAGATCAGACTTGCTTTTGGGCTGGGCAGGAACTTGGTGGCCGAGCCGGAATTTGCCGCGTTCACCGTGGCCGAATAGGCCAAACTATGGACGATGAATTTTTCGTCGTCGCCACGCAGGGCCATGACCGAGCGAAATTTGCTTGCCCACTGAATTTTATTTTCCGCATAAAAACTGCCTATCGTGTCCGTAAAGCGATCCCGCTCCCGGGTCTTGGGCAAAGTCGTGGGAATACCGTCGTCTGTGTCGTAATCGGTTTTGTCCATGCGCACGCGATTTTGCGTTGCGTAAAGGCCGTTGTTGATCCAATTGTTGCGGAGTTGCACGCCAAAGGTATTTGCCATCCTGCGGCCAACCCATTGGCTGAAGATTGTGTGGTGTGCATCCAACCCAGCCACCCAGCGCCTATCCTGCTGTTCGAACTGGTCGCCGCGAATGGGATCTACCAGGTAGTAAGTGAAATTGGAAAACAAATCGAGATCGTAATAAAACAGGTAGGCCATGAGTTTCGACTCGGAATTTGTATCTTGGCGATGGCCCTCACCCTGCAAGCTATAACGTTGCGAGTGGCCGCCGTCGGTCGGGTCCAGTGTGCCGTATAAGCCAACCAGAGGCACGGCGCTTACGGGGATTTGATCGCTCGAATGCCATTTTCCGTGGTAAGCGCGGGCCGTGATGCTGATGCCATTGGCGTCACCGCCCTGACTATATGTTAGGAGGCCGTTGAATTTGGCATACGCATCTGGGTGCTTCCAGGGGCCGTTGTCGTAATACGCCTCTCCGCCGTACAGCAAACTGCCCAAACCAAGCTTTTGCGATGCGCCGAAGACGGTCCGTCCATAGCCATACATGCCGCCTTCCACCTGAAAGAAATTCCGGGGCAGCGTCTTGAAATATTCCACATGAGCCGTTCCTGCCGAGCCATAGTTGCCGACATTCGCGTAATAAGGGCCTTTCTCGAAATTCACCCGCTTCACAAATTCCGGGATAACGATGTTCATGTCCGAGTAGCCCTCGCCGTGCGCGTGTGACGGCAGGTTCAGCGGCATATCGTCGATGAAAATAGCGAAGTCCGTACCGTGGTCGAGATTGAAGCCACGCAGATAGTATTGGTTGGCCTTGCCGCCACCGGCGTGTTGCGTGATGATGAGCCCGGGAACCGTCTCCAAAACTTCTCCCGAACGAAGAATCGGACGATCCTGAATTTCCGTCGCGCCCACCGTTCCCTGTGTGCCGGATTCGGCAACTCCGATGAGTTCATCTTCCCGGCCCTGCACGTTGATGGTGGTGTTCACAGCGCCCACTGCCAGAGAAATGCGCAGCGGCGCCGTCGCGTTGGTTTTCCCCAGGGTGACAAGGATTTCTTTGGCTTCAAAGCCGGGGTTCGATACGACGAGCCGGTAATTGCCCGCCGCGAGTCCAGAGAGAATGAAGGAGCCGTTCGTCTCCGACTTTGTCGTTTTTTGTATGGTGCCGATTGCGCTTCGAACCCGCACGGTAGCCCCGGCAATCACCGCGCCAGAGGTGTCAACGACAGTTCCTGATAGCTGAGCCTTATCACTGGTGGCGGCCGGGTGGCCCTGCGGATCGAGCACTTGCCCGCCGGTCACGGGCTGCTGCGCTGTAAGCAGCGAGGCCGCGGTAAACAAGGCAAAGGGAACAAATCTGCGGAAAAGCATTTGCATAGACTCCCGAAAAAAGGATTGGACAAATTGCTAGGTATGGATTGTCTGGGAATTATCGTCGCACATGTAGCACGAATTCGCAAATCGTATGCACATGAAAATCTCACAGGCGTATGCGGCATGGAACGGGACTCCGTGTGGAAAACCTTACGCCTCTACACGCTTGGCTTGACGATGCCAGAAGTGATACATTTTTAGAATGCGTGCTACGCCCTGCGCGAACTGATGCGTGACGGTGGCGCGCAGCCTGAAGGAACCCGATGCCAGTCCTGCTGAGAACCCTGCTTAATGACGAACCCGGTGGCGTGAAAACCAAAGTGGCCACCATTTACGCCATCCTGCTTCTGTTCAATCTGGTGGCCTGGTGCTGGGCCTTTGTTGCTTTCCAGCAGTTCCCGATGCTTCTGGGCACGGCCTTTCTGGCGTACAGCTTTGGGTTGAGCCACGCCGTCGACGCGGATCACATTGCGGCCATCGACAACGTCACGCGCAAGCTGATGCAGCAGGGCAAGCGGCCGGTTGCCGTGGGACTCATGTTTTCGCTGGGCCACTCCACGGTCGTCGTTCTGGGCGCGAGCGCCATTGCCGCCACCGCGCTCACGCTGCAGCATCATATCAACGGCTTCAAAGAGATTGGCGGAATGATTGGCACGCTGGTCTCGACCCTTTTTCTGTTTGGAATCGCGCTGGTCAATCTGGTCATTCTCCATTCGGTCTATTCCAGTTTCATGCGGGTGCGGCGCGGAGAACCTTATGTCGAGGAAGATTTCGACCTGCTGCTGTCCGGTCACGGCTGGCTTTCACGCCTTGTCCGCCCCATGTTCAACATGATCCGCTCCAGTTGGCATATGTATCCGCTGGGCTTCCTGTTCGGGCTCGGCTTCGACACCGCAACCGAGATCGGGCTGCTGGGCATTGCTGCCGCCGAAGCGTCCAGAGGTTTGTCTTTCTGGTCGATTCTGGTTTTTCCGGTTCTCTTCGCGGCGGGTATGTCGCTGATTGATACCACTGACAATGTTCTGATGCTGGGAGCTTACGGATGGGCCTTCCTGAAGCCCGTCCGCAAGCTGTATTACAACCTCACGATTACCTCCGTGTCGGTGTTGATTGCCTTCATCGTGGGCGGGATAGAAGCGCTGGGCTTGCTGGCGGACAAGCTGCATCTGACGGGCGGCGTGTGGGGCTTTGTCGCACGGCTCAATGAGAACTTCGGCGTGCTTGGCTACTGCATCGTGGCGCTGTTTGGCCTGAGCTGGGTTCTATCGATTGCGTTTTATAAGTGGCGCCGGTTTGACGATCTCGAACTAGGGCAGTGCAAGGAATAACCTTGACAACCACGCTTTGATGCTCGGATCGATTGTGTAGTTCCATTCGCCATGAAACTTGTCGGGCTTCAGCTTGGCCTGGGCAAACTCTTCATCCGCGATCCTGCTTTCGACAAATGGTCCTTGCGGGCTGGTTCGTGACCCGTGGGCTGAGGTTCAAATCCTCTCTCCCCGGCTATCTCAATCAGTTAGAAAAAAGATCCTGCGCTGAATGCCGAAGCGAACCCAATCTCCATTCTCTGAATATGTTCGGTCCGCGGCGCGACTCGAAAGACGCGCCGCGGTCGTTTTTATACACTTTTCCGGCAAATTTGGAACTAACATGAACTGCAGAAGCAGGGCGCCGTTTCGAGCACAAGTGTCCCGGTCTCAGGGTGCTGGAAGCAGTTGCCGAAGCCGGGGCTTGAGGACTCAGGCCCGCCAGTTGTCCTTCTTCCCGGAGGTTGCTGATGAACGTTCTGTTGATTTATCCGGAATTTCCCGATACCTTTTGGAGCTTCAAACATGCGCTCAAGTTTTTGGGCAAGCGCGCGGCGCAACCTCCGCTGGGACTGATGACGATTGCGGCTCTTTTGCCAAAGGCCTGGAAAAAGCGTCTGGTGGACACGAACGTCGAGCGGCTGCGCGACCGCGATCTGGCTTGGGCGGATGTGGCGATGCTCAGCGCAATGCACATTCAGCGCGAGTCGCTGGCCGCCATCATCGAGCGGTGCCGCGCGCGCGGGCTGCGGACGGTCGTGGGCGGGCCGATTGCCAGCAGTCTTACGCCAGAGGAACTGAAGGCGGATCATGTCGTGATCGGCGAGGCCGAGGCGCTCATGGGCAACGTGGCGCGTGAGCTGGAAAAGGGAACCGCCAAGCCGGTCTATCAGGCCGCGGAAAGGCCGGAGATGGAGACCAGCCCGCTGCCGGACCTGAGCCTCATCAAGATGAGACGCTACTCGACGATGGCCGTGCAATACTCGCGCGGCTGCCCCTTCAATTGCGAGTTTTGCGACATTATCGAAATCTATGGACGGCGGCCGCGTACCAAGGCCGTTTCGCAGGTGCTGGCCGAGTTGGACCAGCTCTACGCGGCTGGCTGGCGCGAAGCGGTTTTTATCGTGGACGATAACTTTATCGGCAACAAGGCGCGCGCCAAGGATCTGTGCCGGGCGCTGATCGACTGGCGCAGCCAACACAGAATCAGCTTCGACTTCAACACCGAGGCATCGCTGAATCTGGCCGACGATCCGGAGCTGATGCAACTGATGAAAGACGCTGGTTTTGTCTCCGTCTTTCTGGGCATTGAAACTCCCGATGAAGCGGACCTGATCGCCTGCAACAAGCTACAGAACACGCAGCGCAGTTTGTTGGACAGCATAGCCACCATCCAGAGCTATGGAATGCAGGTGATGGGCGGATTTATTCTCGGTTTCGACACCGACCGCGAAGACATTTTCGATCGCATGGTGGAGTTTATTCAGAAGAGCGGCATTCCCATTGCCATGGTTGGGCTGCTGCAAGCCATGCCCGGAACCCAGCTTTTTCAGCGGCTGTGGAAGGAAGGCCGGATCCTGGATGCGGGCCAGGGCGACAATACGGACGACAAGCTGAACTTCCTTCCTCACATGGACGCTACAAGGCTGGTGGAGGGCTATCGCTCCGTGATCAAGAGAATCTACTCCCGCGAGGCCTACTATGAGCGCGTCAAGCTCTACCTGAGCCGCATCCAGCCGCAACTTCGCGAACGAAAGCATGGTGAGCGCAGGGCGGGGCAGCAGTGGGTGACCGTGGGCAATGCCCGCGCCTTTGTCACCTCGATCGTTCGCCAGGGAATCTTTGCGCGGCAGCGCTGGAGTTACTGGAAGTTTCTGCTGACCGTTGCCACGCGCTATCGCAATTGCATCGGCCCGGCCATGACGCTGGCCGTGATGGGCTATCACTTCCAGGTGATGACCAGAAGGTTGGCCGGCAACGCGCCCGTGGCGATGGGTAACTGCCTGCCTGCCGAGAGCGGCGCGCGGACGCAATAAAGCATTTTCGAAAAGGCCATGGTAACTCTGGTTTTTCTTTTGCCATAAAAGCTCTGCACCAGGAGCAGAACCTGGCGTACTCTATTGGTCGTAGGAGGAGGGATCATGAAAATTCTGTTGGGAGTTGAGGATTCAAAGTTCTCCGGAACTGCTTGGCGGGCAATTGTTGCGCAGTTCCGGCCCGAGACGACCGAGGTCAGGGTTTTGCATGTGCTGCAACCACTCGTGTCGATGGCCCTCCCGGAAATGGCTCAAGGCTACGCTCCTGAGATCGAGGACCAGAAAAAGCCGGCTCAAGAACTGGTCGCGCGCGTTGCGGAGGAGTTACATAAGGCCGGCTTCAAAGTGGACACAGCCGTCAAGATTGGTGACGTCAGGGTGGGGATCATCGACTGCGCAACGCAGTGGGGCGCCGATCTGATTGTGGTTGGTTCCCACGGGAAGAAAGGCATCCCTGGGTTCCTGCTGGGCAGCGTGGCCGAGTCCGTCGCTCGCCATGCCCGGTGCTCCGTGGAAATTGTTCGCGCTCCGGAGAAGGCCTGACAGGGCTGGTCTCTGACCCCTTGAAAATGTACCAATGCTGGGTGCCCCAGGTCCCGATTTTGGGACCTGGGAAGTCATGTACTAGAGGTACAAAATCATGCTGTCGGAGACCTACTGGTAAACCTGCGGAATGAAGTTCTGTTCCTGGATGGGCGGACGCACGTACTTCGTCTTGTCCAGCGGGGGCAGAGCCAGCGGCGGCGGCGTCAGATCGCGGTAGGCGAACTGCGACAGAAGGTGCCGGATCACATTCAGCCGGGCGCATTTCTTATCCTCCGCATTGACCACCCACCAGGGCGACTGCTTGGTGTCGGTCACGGCGAACATTTCGTCCTTGGCGCGTGAATACTCGGCCCAATGCTTGCGCGACTCCAGGTCCATCGGGCTCAGCTTCCAGCGCTTGGTGGGGGTTTTCATGCGGTCCTGAAAGCGCCGCTCCTGCTCCTCGTCGCTGACGGAAAACCAGTATTTGATGAGGTGTATCCCGCTGCGCAACAACATACGCTCAAACTCCGGGCAACTCTGCATGAACTCGTGATACTGATCCTCGGTGCAGAAGCCCATGACGCGCTCGACGCCGGCGCGGTTGTACCAACTGCGATCGAACAGCACCATTTCGCCCGCCGCCGGCAGATGCGCGACATATCTTTGGAAATACCACTGCGTTTTTTCGCGCTCCGTGGGCGTGCCCAGTGCCACCACTTGGCAGACGCGCGGATTCAGAGGCTCGGTGATCCGCTTGATGGCTCCGCCCTTGCCGGCCGCGTCGCGGCCTTCAAACAGCACCACCACCCTCATGCCTTCGTGGCGAATCCATTCCTGCAGTTTGACCAGTTCAACCTGCAGGCGAATAATTTCCTCTTCATAGCGGCATTCTTTTCCCAGGTGCAGCGTCTCTGCGCCGGCTGTCGCAGGTGTGGGCAAATCGCCGCCCAACTTGGCGGCGCTTGAAGGCGTCACCTTCTGCTCCGCGTCAGACTTTTTCTTCTTGTGCTTGTCTTTCATCCGCTCTCCTCCAACCACGCAGACCGGATTCCGCTTGAGGTCCGCAGCTCCACGTTCTATTCATCGGCGCGACTCGCCGTCGCGACAATCATAATCCTTAAATGCGGGAGTGGAGAATATCCTTTGCGCGGAGATGGAGAGCGAAAATGCTCTAAAAACGGCAGATCCTTGCAAAATCACCTTCAGGCGATTGAATGTGTCAGGGCACGACTTTAGTCGTGCCACAAATGGTCCATTCAAGTTTTCCGGCTTTAGCCGCTGCGGAACAACAAACAACTGGAAACGAGTAGACACAGGGGCTAAAGCCTAACATCTTTTTGATCATCTTTCGGCACGACTAAAGTCGTGCCCTGACACTTCCTGCAAGCTCCAATGGAATTTTGCAAGTGGCTCGCGGGCCAAAGCTACTTCTGTTCCCTGTCCTATCTCACCTTCCACTTCATCGAGAGCGCGGCGAGCTTCTCATCCATGGTGGGCTGTGGCTTTGCGGCGGGTTTTTCCGGCCTCTTGGCAGGTTTGCCGGACTTTGCCGCGGCAGGTGCCGTCAGCGCCTTGATGGAGAGCGCAATGCGCTTGGTTTTTATATCCACGCCAAGCACTTTGACCTTGACGATCTGGCCGGTTTTAACGGCCTCCGAAGGCTCCTTGATGTAGCGGTTGGCCAGTTCGCTGATGTGCACCAGCCCGTCCTGATGGACGCCAATATCGACAAAAGCGCCGAACTTGGTCACGTTTGTCACCACGCCTTCCAAAACCATGCCAGTCTGGACGTCGGCGATTTCGCGGACTTCGTCGCGGAAGCTGGGCGCAACAAACTTGTCGCGCGGATCGCGTCCCGGCTTGCGCAGTTCCTCCAGAATATCGTTCACAGTGTATGCGCCTGCCGTGAGCTGGCTGCGGTCGACGTTTTCCAGTAACTTCGGTTCCTGGATGATTTGCGTCACGGTGGTCTTCAGCGACGAGGCAATCTGCTCGACAACCGGGTACGACTCGGGATGGACGGCGGTTGCGTCCAGCGGGTTGTCGCCGTTGCGAATGCGCAGGAAGCCCGCGGCCTGCTCGAAGCTCTTCGGCCCGATGCCGGCCACATCCAGCACTTGCGTGCGAGAGCGGAAGCTGCCCTTCTCGTTGCGATAACTCACGATGTTTTGCGCCGTGCGCTCTGTGATGCCGGAGACAAAGCGCAGCAGCGTCCACGAGGAAGTATTCAAATCCACGCCGACCTTGTTGACGCAGCTTTCAATCACGGTTTCGAGAGACTCCTGAAGCTGGTGCTGGTCAACGTCGTGCTGATATTGACCGACGCCGATGGATTTCGGATCGACCTTGACTAACTCGGACAATGGATCCTGCAAGCGGCGCGCAATCGAGATAGCTCCGCGCACAGTTAGATCCAGATCGGGAAACTCCTGCCGCGCAATCGGGGAAGCCGAGTAGATGCTGGCGCCCGATTCGCTGACCGTCGCGGAGAAAATTCCGTCAAGTTTTTTGTCCCGCAGAAACTCGCGCACAAACGCATCCGTCTCGCGCGATGCGGTGCCGTTGCCGATGGCGATGGCGCGCACGTTATGCTGGCGCAGCAGGGCTTCCAGCTTCGGCGCGGACTCTTCGTTGCCGTGCTTGGACGTATGCAGATACAAAACATCGTGCGCCAACATCTTGCCGGTTTCATCCACAACCGCGACCTTGCAACCCGTGCGCAAACCCGGATCGATGCCCAGCACGGAGATAGGCCCGGCAGGCGGCGCCAGCAGCAAGTTATAAAGATTGTCGCGGAAAACGCGGATGGCTTCCGTGTCGGAACGATGCTTCAACTCCAAGCGAATCTCGCCTTGAATCGAGGCATTCAGCAGGCGCTTCCATGCGTCGTCGATGGCCAGTTCGAGCTGAGGCGTCCAGTCGCCTTTCTCGCGCAGCACGTGGCTGCGGATGATTGCCGTGGCGCGCTCCGAATCAATTTCAAGCAGGAAGTAGAGCACCTTCTCGCTCTCGCCGCGGCGAATGGCCAACATGCGATGCGAGGGAATCGTCTTCACCGGCTCCGAGTACTCGTAGTACATCTTGAATTTTTCCTGCTCGTCGACCGCGTCCGTTACCTTGCGGCTGACAACCACGCCCTCGTCAAAGAGCAGTTGGCGCAGCGCCTTGCGCAGGTCGGCGTCTTCGCTGATCCACTCGGCGACAATGTGGCGTGCGCCTTCCAGCGCTTCGTTCGCCGTGGCTACGCCCAGTTCCGCATTCACAAATGTTGCGGCGAATGTTTCCAGCGGCGCATCGGAATTTTGTTGCGCCCACAAGTACGTGGCCAGCGGCTCCAGGCCCTTCTCGCGCGCAATCGTGGCCTTGGTGCGCCGCTTCGGCTTGTAGGGCAGGTAGAGGTCTTCGAGTTCGCTCTTGTCGAGCGTGGCTTCAATGCGCGCCTTCAACTCGTCGGTCAGCTTGCCCTGCTCGGCGATGGAAGCCAGAATGGTTTCGCGGCGGTCGGCGAGTTCGCGGAAGTAGGCCAGCTTCTCTTCGATTGCGAGAATCTGCACTTCGTCCAGATTGCCCGTGGCCTCTTTGCGGTAGCGCGCGATGAACGGCACCGTGCTGCCGTCGTCGAGCAATTCGATCACGGCGACCAGCCCGCGCATGGGGACATTCAGCGTTTGTGCAATGTGAAGAAGAATTTCAGGGGAAAGATTTTTTGTCTCGGTCATGAGGGTTCCATGTCCATGGTACATGGAGGCCGGGAGGAGCTGCGCATCTCGGAAATGTGCAAAAACGCGCATAATATAATTTAAGTCGATAGAGAATTCACTGTATTCTTACACCCTTTCCGCGCATAACGAGAAAAGGATGAGACCACTGGTCGCAGTGCTTTCATACCGAATCAGTTATCAGAAAATGCTTGCGGGATTCTGGTCGTGGCCACCGGCAGCCAACTCCACGCAACGAGAGCGGCAAACAGCCGGATGAGCACAGCGGACAACACACTGCACAATGCGGGAGACGAACATCGCGACTGGAAACCGGCCGCGAACCCGTGGCTGATCGCGCTGTCGGTGATGCTGGCGACCTTCATGACGGCGCTGAATGCGTCGGTGGCCAACGTCGCCCTGCCGCATATTGCGGGCGACCTTTCGGCTACGACCGACGAGTCGACCTGGGTGCTGACCAGCTATCTGGTTGCCAACGCCATCATGCTCCCCGCCTCCTCCTGGCTGGCGCGGCGCATCGGGCGCAAACGGCTGATTATCATTTCGATCCTGGTGTTTACGGTGGCCTCGCTGCTCTGCGGCATGGCGTTGAATATGCCGATGCTGATTGCCGCCCGCATCCTGCAAGGCATCGGCGGTTGTATGCAACCGCTGGCGCAGGCCATTCTGCTGGAAAGCTTTCCGCTGGAGTTGCAAGGCACGGCCATGGCCGTCTACGGCACGGGGATCGTTGTTGCTCCCGTCATTGGCCCGACCCTCGGCGGATGGATTACCGACAGCTTTTCCTGGCACTGGATTTTCTATGTGAATATTCCGGTGGGCCTGCTGGCTCTCGTCATGGTCAACCTGTACGTCGAGGATCCGCCCTATCTGCGCCACGCTTTCCACGGCGCGATTGACTATCTCGGCTTTGGCATGATGGCCATCTGGCTGGGCGCATTGCAGTTGGTGCTGGACAAGGGGCAAGAGGCGGACTGGTTCGCGACTCCATGGATCTGCTGGACCGCTGCGATCTCGGCCATCGCCCTGCTGGGCTTCATCCTGCGCGAATTCATGATCCGCGAACCCATCGTGCAATTGCGCATTCTCGCCAACCGCAATTTTCTGGTCGGGACCATCATTACTGGTCTTTACGGCGTGATTCTCTTTGGCGTTACGGCTGAGTTGCCGTTGTTTCTGCAGACGCAGATGGGTTATTCGGCGATGGATGCAGGCTTGGCAGTTACTCCGCGCGGCGTGGGCACCATGATTTCCATGATCATGGTGGGCATCCTGGTCAATTACATCGATGCCCGCATCCTGCTGGCCTGTGGTTTCGCGATCTTCGGCTATTCGAGCATCCTGTTAAGCCATATCAATTTCGCGATCTCTTTCAGCTCGGTGGCCTGGCCGAACTTCATCAACGGCTTTGCCGGAGGGTTCGTTTTCGTTCCTCTCACCACCATGTCCATGGGTCTGCTGCGCAAGCAGGAAATCGGCAATGCGGCCGGAATATACAACCTGATGCGCAATATCGGCGGCAGCGCCGGCATCGCCGCTGTCACCGCCCTTCTGGTGCGCGGCACCCAGATTCACCAGAATTATCTCGGGGCCAATGTGACGGCGGGCAGCCCAGCCGCCATGGCGCTGATCCGCGGACTCCAGGCGAAGTTCGCTGCGGGCGGGGCAAGCGGCTATAACGCATCTCAAGAGGCCATCGGATACCTTTACCTGAGCGTTCAGCATCAGTGTTCTCTGCTCGCTTATGCCGATAACTTCCGCTTGCTTGGATTTCTGGCGCTGCTCTGCGTGCCGCTGGCCATGTTCTTCCAGCGGATCAAAAAGCATTAGGTCACTAACAGCTTGGGGGCATAACAACAGGTCCCAAGCTGTGGATATGGGAAGGCATGAACTAGAGACGCAAGATTATGCGGTCAGGGAGCTAGTTTTCCGCGCGCACCAGCAGGCAGGTGATGTTGTCGTGGCCTCCGGCAGTTTTGGCGCCATCCACCAGGCGGGCGCAAAGCTCTTCGAGGGGTAAATCGACCGCAAGCATGGATTCAAGCAGCGGATCGGTCAGCTCGTTCGTCAAGCCATCGGAGCAGAGCAGGAAAAGATCGCCGGGCTCGGATTGCAAATCAAACAAATCCGGCGTGACGCTGCTCTGGGTGCCCAGAGCGCGGGTGATGACGTTGCGCATCGGAGAGCGCAGAGCCTCGTCGTGGGTCATGCGTCCCATGCGAACCTGCTCCTCCACCAGCGAGTGGTCCTGGCTGATCTGCTCCAGTCGGCCCTGATCTTTGTCGAGATTGCGCAGCCGGTAACATCGGCTATCGCCTACATTGAAAACCAGAACGCGGCGTCCTTCGACGACCAGCCCCACCAACGTAGTTCCCATGCCGCTGAGCCGGAAATTGCGCTGGCTGCGGGAATAGATGGCCTTGTTGGCGGTGGAGATTGCGTCCTGCACCAGAATTTCGAGTGGCACGTCCTCGTGCCCGGCGCGGCTGCTGAACTGGCGCAGCATCTCGTCGACAGCCAGCGAACTGGCAATTTCCCCAGCCGCGGCTCCACCCATGCCGTCACAGACAACATAGACGCCGTCCTCGGCGGAAAAACCGAATGCATCTTCGTTGGAAAGGCGCTTGCAGCCGACGTCGGAAACCGCGGCAGCCGCATAGCGAACGAAAGTTGTCGACAAGAAAACTCTCCCGCTGCCCAGTTTACATTACATGGTTTGTGCTTGCCGCGGGCGGGGCCATTTCCCGGTCAGCGCGTTGGAGTGTGAGCGCTGGAGTCGGAAAGCGGAGGCGAGGGAAGCTCGAAGACCTGGATTTGGCCGCCATTGAGCACGGCCACGCGCCGCCCCGAAGGCGAAATGGCCACATTCCCGCCGGCATCCAGAACCGGGCTGGCCTGCGCATCCAGCACGACCCGGCCGTCCGCCGTGTTGAGAATCTCGACCATCTGTCCCTTGATGTCCTCTTGATCGAGGGGCGCGCGGGCGCTGACCTCGTGGGTGATGGCCAGCGCTTCCCACGCCATTCGTGAGCCATCCGGCGACCGGACCAGAAGCGGCCAGGCCGTTGCCCTTGGGGTTTGGCGCTCCCAGAGGTGCCGGCCATCGGTCCCCATGGCCACCAGTTTGCGCTCCCCCAAGTCGGTGCAGGTGGTCAGCAGCATCTCCTGTGGCGCGACAAAATCGAGCAGCGGCGAACAGGTCGAATTCACTTGTCCCAGAAGGGAGCTTTCGCCACTGAAGTACTTCAGGTTCAGCAGCCACTTGTCGCCCGTGGTGCGCAGGCTCTCCAGGTAGCCGTCGGCGTTCAGCGCCATGTGAACGGTGGCGTTCGTCCGGCTGACCAGCATGACCTCGCCGGAGTCCCGGTGCAGAACGCGCAACACCATCTCCGACTGATCGGACAGTTCGCGGGAGTCGGTGACGAGAAACTGCTGCGCGGGGTCCATCTCCAGATAAAGCAGCGGCCCCGGAAAATGCAGAAAGGGCTTCAGTTCCAGCGAAGCGTTGCCCAGTTCGAGATCGTTGCGGTCGCGCAGCAGAAAGCGGCCATCGGCGAGCATCCACAGGTAGCGACTCCGGTCGTGAACCGTCCACAGCGCCTCGGCCTGGACTGCGCCTGTCGGCAGCGACAGAACCATGGCGCGAATCTGGCGCTCGTCTTCTCCGCCCGCTTCGCGGTGAATCAGTCCCGGCACGCGAAAGGTGAACAGCAGCCGGTTTTCGTCCAGGAAGTCCAGCGAAACGAGGCTGTTGCGTTGGCCGAGATAGAGCGGCCCCGGCGCTGAAAAGCCCAACTGCTGGACGGGAATCGTGAAAGCGGGCGGCTGAGAAGGCTTGCTGGCAAGCCGGCTGGGCAGTTCGCGTTTGGTCGTCGGAGCTGGCGCATCCAGCGCACCGCTTCCCGCCTCCTGAGCTGGAAGCGGCAGTGCCGCGCACAGCGCCACGCCGGCCACAGCCAAGCTGAAGCTCGTGCGCCATCCCCATCTCGTCCTAGATCGCTGTCTGGCCATCGCTTACCATTCTCGCCGATGCCGTCGGTTTCTGGCAGTGACACGGCCTGGTTCATAGCGCCGGACAGAAAAACGTTAAAATAAGGAGTGGCAACGATCACAACATCGGCCCGGCATCCCCGGGAACAACTTCTGACTGCGGGCCGGCGCATCGCGTTTCTGGGCTATGGCGCCTGCTTCCTCGCCGGGTGCCTATGGGGCACGGGCTTCTATTTCGGCCGGCTGGCGCTCAATGAAATGAGCGTCGAGTCCATGGTGCTTTACCGCTTCCTTTTTGCCAGCTTGGGCATGTTGCCTGCGGCGGTGATCTATTGGCGCCGCCTCCGGCTCACTCGTACCGAGCGGCGTCAACTTCTGCTGTGTGCCTTTTTTGGCATTCCTGTTCAGTTTCTGCTCCAGTTCCACGGTCTGGCTCGCACCACGGTCAGCCACGCCTCGCTGATGGTGGGCGCCATGCCGGTGCTGCTGGCCCTGGCGGCCGTGCTGTTTGCCGGCAAGCGGCGCAGCGAGGAGCGGCTGGACGTTTTCGGCTGGATCGCCATTTCGGCTTCCACCGTGGGCGCGGCGCTGGTTGTTCTGGGCGGCAGCCACGCTTCGGCGGCGCACGGCGAGCCCTCGCTGACCGGCGATCTGATGGTTTTGCTCTCGCTCTGTATTTCGCTGGCATGGATTTTGCTCAGCAAGAAACTGATGCAGACGCACAGCCCGACGGTGGTGACGGCGTACACCATTCTCTCCGGCACTCTGATGCTGGCCGTCTGGGTGCTGGGGCCGTGGCTGCTCAGTCCGTTGACCCATGCCAGCGTTGCGCCGCCGCCCTTTGCTCACGTCAGCCTCACGGCCTGGATCGCGCTGGCCATGAGCGGCCTGTTCTGCACGGCCACCACCACGTTTTTGTGGAATTGGGGCATTCACCATGTGCCAGCCTCGCGCGCCGGAGTTTTCATGAATATCGAGCCGGCCCTCGGCTCCTGGTTGGGCGTCAAACTGCTCGGTGAGCACCTGGGGCCGCACGCGTGGGTGGGCGGCTGCCTCATTCTGGCAGCGGCCGTGGCCTTGACCACCCGTGGACCCAAAAAGGGATCCGTTGAGGAACCGGCTGTCATCCTGGAGTAGCAGGCCGCCGCGGTCATGGCGCGAAACTTAGGTCATGGCCTCTGAAAAAAAAGACGGGTAGTACCCGGTCTGGTCCGGCCGATAGATACGCCAGTGTTTTATGGAGCTTCATGTGAACCTTTTGAGCTGGAATCGTGCTTGTACCGTCGGCGTCAGAGCCATGGACGATCAGCATGGCATCCTGATGGATACCATGAACGAGCTTCGCCTGGCGGCGGTGCGCGGCTCAAACTGGGAGCAGGTCAGCGAACTGCTGAACCGGCTGATCCAGTTCACGCGTATGCACTTCGGGGGCGAAGAGCAGCTAATGGAGCAGTTCGTCTATCCCGGCTTGGCCGAGCACCGTATCGAGCACCAGCGCATGATGGCGCAGATCCTCCGCTCCTCCCATCGTGCGCGGCACGGCGAGAAGGTACAAATGCGCCCCCTGCTCAGCTTCCTGCGCGAGTCCTATGCCGAGCACATCGATAACCTTGATCGGGAGTATGGAGATTGGCTGAATGAGCGCGGCGTGAACTGAAAGCCTGTCGCTGGCAGGCGGCTCTACGCCTCGACGGAAAACTGACTCGACGCAAACAGCCCCGCGTCGGGCTTTGCCTCGGAGGCCAGTTCGTAGATCAGCCGCTCCAGTACCAGGCGTTTGTCGGGCGGCGAGGAGCGCAGCTCCAGATCGGCGCGCGCAACCAGCTTGAGCGCCCGTGTCAGGTCGCGGCTTCCCTTGTAGCGGCGTGCTTGGCGGATCAGATCATCGGCGGCAAAAGGCGGCATCCGGAAACCAGGCCATAGCGCTTGCCAGATGGCGCGTGAGTCGCGCACATTCTTTTCCTGAATCACCAGCATTTGGCGGAAGGTGCGGGCCAGCATGTAAAGGTGCCCGATGGCCGCGTCCTCGCCGCCTTCGGAGCTGTTCAGAAGCCCCTGCAGCAGCCCGAGCGCGCGCACACGGTCGTGAGCGCTGATGGCGTCGGTCAGCTCGTAGAGCGAGCGCTGCTTGGCGCCCACCACCATGGTTTCCACGTCGACCAGCGTGATTCTGTCCTTGCCCGTGACGTAGAGCAGCAGCTTTTCCAGCTCCGAGCTGATCAGCATCATGTCCTGGCCCAGCGCGTCGGCCAGTTCAAGCGCCGCGTCGGGCTCCACGCGCACGCCGGCTTCCTGCGCGGTGGTCGTGATCCAGCGTATGGCGTCTTCCTCGTTGGCCCGCGCCAGCTCCACCATGCCGCAGTCCTCGCCCAGGGTCTCGGTCAGGCGTTCGAAGTGCCGCTTGTCGTCCATCTCCATGCGCCGCGCGTCGGCCGGAATATGCACAAAGTCGGCGACAAAAATCAGCAGCGCCTGCGGGTTGGGCGATTTGAAATAGCGCTTCAGCGCCGCGAACTCGTCCTTCTTTGCGCCGCGTGTGTAAAGCTGGCGTATATTGCGCACGAAAACCACCTGGAAAGGCGACATCAGCGACGGGGTCTGCGCGCCGTCCAGCACTTCGAAGATCGAGGTGGTGGTCAGGTCCATCTCGGAGAGGCAAAAATCCCGCAACTCCGGCGGCACAAAGCCTTTGAGAACGGCCTTGCGGCAGCGGTCTAGCAGAAAGGCCTCGTCGCCGGCCAGCACGTAACCGGGCTTGAGTGTGCCCTTGCCGGCTGCCGCGGCCTCGATTTCCGCCACAAAGCGTCCCGCGGCGGCAAAGCCCGCGCCCCAGCGCGCGCCGCTCATCGGGCAACTCTCCGGATTTTGAATCTATCGATCATGCGACTCCAGAATATCGTGCCCAACGTGCCAAGCCAAACCAGTCCCTCGTCCCTGTTCCCTAGTCCCTGCTTTTAAAACCCTTCCAGCACATCGGCCACCAACTGCCGCGCAAACTCCCGCGAGAGCCTCTCGACGGCTGCCGGGTTTTCTTGCAAAAAGGTTGGCAGGTCTGTGGTGGACTGGTACTGCTGGCGGTAGACGTAGTTTTTGTTCTCGTAGAGAACCTGGCCGTCCCGGCCGGTCAGCGTGACGGAAACCACCATGGTGATCAGGAAGCTGGACGACTGCTGCGTCGAGGAGTTGTAGGTGAGCGGCGCCACCGTTTCCTTCAAAATGGTCCCGTGCAGCACGGCGTCGGCATCGGCGCTCGTATCGGGCGTGACCCGTAGCCGTGTGCGCGTGGCAAACTCGCGGATCACCGCCTGCGTCATCACCGTTTCGCTGCGATACGTCTCGGTATGCGTGGCAAAGACCGGAACCGAAAGCGTGCGGACGCCGGGCGGCAGATGGGTGGCCGCGCCCAGTGTGTGATATCCGCAGCCGGAGAACCCGAGCAGGGCAAAAGCGATCAGGGCGAGTACAAATCGGCGCATGACTCATCTTATCGCGCAGCGGTTCTCTTAGACCCAGGCGGTCGCCACCCGGCCCCGAACCGCGGCGGAAAGCCGCAGACCGTCGGCGCGGTTCTTGAAGTAGATTTCGTTGAGCGCTGCCGCATCGCGCAGCTCGAAGCGCTGAAATCCGGCGCGGCGCACCTCCGCTTCCAGCGCCTCCGGTGTGAAGAAGAGCCGGAAGGGCTCGCCAGCTTCGGCCACGCGCCCGGCCAGCCGTTTGAAGATTTTTTGGCGTTCCGGGCTGAGCGTTGCGGGCGGGCACTCGTAGTCGAAGCTGACGGCGCTGCCGGCAGGCAGTTGCGCGATGGTGCTCAATGTGGCGCGAAAAGCCTCCAGCGTGAGGTAGGGCACCACCCCCAGCCAGCCAAAAAATGCAGCCCGCTGGGTGTCGAAGCTCGCCTCGTTCAGGCCCTCATTCAGCGTCTTGCGCTCAAAATCCAGCGGAACAAACGTTAAGTTGGCGGGTAGTGCAAGGCCGGCTGCGGCCAGCATCTCCCGCTTCCACTCCTGCGTGGCCGGAAAATCCACCTCAAAGACGCGCAATGACCGGAACGGATTGCGATAGGCAAAGGTGTCCAACCCCGCGCCCAGCACCACGTATTGCGATCCGCCCTCGGCGACGAAGGCCGCCAGGTGGTCTTCGGCGTAGCGGCTGCGCACGGACAAAAAGAAGCGAAAATCCTGCGCCACGCGATGCCGTGCGCGCTTCATGTCCCGCGCATAACCGGAGCCGACCAGTCGCACCGCAATGGGATCGTCCAGAACCGGGGGCTGATCGATCAACTGGTGCGCGGCGCGCCGTATGGCCACGCGAAGGGCTGTTTTGCTGGCGCGGCCTGTCTTCATGAATCCAAGTCTAAATCACAGTAAAAAGCCGGGTGCCCCACCCTCGGCGCGTTTTCGTTCTTGCGCCTAGGGTGGGAAGCCAAACACGAATCAAGCGGAATCCGTAAGCAAATCCGCGTACCATAATCTTCATGAGCTGGATTGGATGGGCATTGCTCTCTGCGGCCTTTGCCGCCGCCACAGCACTGTTGGCCAAGGTGGGCGTGGCGCATGTGGATTCAAACCTGGCCATGGCGCTGCGCACAACAGTCGTGCTGATCTTTGCCTGGGGCATTGCCCTCGCGCTGGGCAAGCAGGGAGAAATCCACTCGCTTGACCGCCGCACCCTGCTTTTCCTCACGCTTTCCGGCCTTGCCACGGGCCTGTCGTGGATCTGCTACTTCCGCGCCTTGCAACTCGGCCCTGCCTCGCGCGTCGCTCCGCTCGATAAGCTCAGCGTGCCGCTGGTCATGCTTTTCGCCTGGCTGCTGCTGGGCGAAAAGCTCAACCCTCCGGCCATCGTCGGCGGCCTGCTCATTACCGCCGGAGCCGTGGTCATCGTGCTGGGCTGAGCGTCGCGGCATGGCTTCCTTATACTGAGAAGAGATCTTGTAGTTTTTGAAGCCGCGAAAAAGCCCATGACCGACCAAGCAAAATCCGCCGCGCCGCGCCGCATCGTTCTGACCGGCTTTATGGGCTCGGGCAAAACGACCGTCGGTCCGCTCGTGGCTCGGCGTCTGGGTTGGAGCTTCGTCGATGTGGATGACGCTATCGAGGCCGAGGCGGGTGTGACCATCGCCGAGCTTTTCTCCCGCCATGGCGAGGCGGCATTCCGCGAGCGGGAACGCGCTGCCATTGCGACTCTGGCTGCCGCCGATTCGCTGGTGCTGGCACTCGGCGGCGGCGCCATTGAGCACCCGTCCACGCGCCAGTTGCTCGTTACGGCTCCCGGCACGCTGCTGGTTCATTTGGAGGTGGAGCTGGCCACCACGCTCACCCGTTGCCGCGGCACGGAGCGCATTCGCCCCGTCCTCGCCGACCAAGCTAATCTTGAAAGCCGCTACCAGCGTCGTCTGCCGCTCTATCGCGAGGCGCACATCTCGATTGCCGTCGATGCGCTCAAGCCAAGGCAGGTGGTCGACGCAATCCTCCGCGCTGCCCATCTCGACTGAGAAGCGACGGGCTGATCCTCGTGTGACCGCATGATTTGGTCATTACGACAAGAACAGAACAGGTGCCCCCGGTCTCGATTCTGAAACCGGGGATTACGAATTCATACGGTCACGGTATTAGCCTAGTTCCTTTATTGCAGGATCGGAATCCCCGCAATCCTCCGCTGCCATTCCGCTGGGCCGGTCTGGTGAACGCTGGTTCCCTTCGCGTCGACGGCCACAGTCACCGGCATATCGCGCACATCGAATTCGTAAATTGCTTCCATGCCTAGCTCTGGAAACGCCAGCACGCGCGCGCCGCGAATGGCCTTTGAAACGAGGTAAGCCGCGCCGCCCACCGCCATCAGATAGACCGCGCCGAACTCCTTGATCGCCGCAATTGCCGCCGGTCCGCGCTCGGCCTTGCCCACCATGCCCAGCAAGCCGGTTTCGGCCAGAATCTGCCGCGTGAACTTGTCCATGCGCGTCGCCGTTGTCGGCCCCGCCGGTCCCATCACCTCGTCGCGCACCGGGTCCACCGGCCCCACGTAGTAGATGAACCGCCCGCGAAAATCCACCGGCAGCTTCTCGCCCCGGTCAAGCTTTTCGGTCAATCTCTGATGCGCTGCGTCACGGCCAGTTAGTAACTTGCCGGTAAGCAACAAAGTCTCGCCGGGCTTCCACGTCGAGGCTTCCTCGCAAGTTACTGTCTCCAGATTCACGCGCCGCGCGGCCGAAACGTCATAACTCAACTTCGGCCAGTTAGATAACTCCGGCGGATCGAGATAGACCGGCCCCGAGCCGTCCAGCACAAAGTGTGCGTGCCGTGTCGCCGCGCAGTTGGGAATCATCGCCACCGGCAGGTTGGCCGCGTGCGTCGGATAGTCGCGCACTTTCACGTCGAGAACTGTCGTCAGGCCGCCGAGTCCCTGCGCACCAATTCCCAGCCGGTTGACCTTATCGTAAAGCTCCAAGCGCAGTTCCTCGGCGCGCGTCTTTGCCCCGCGAGTTTTCAGCTCGTCGATGTCGATCGGCTCCATCAGCGATTGCTTGGCCAGCAACATCGCCTTCTCCGCCGTGCCACCAATGCCGATGCCCAGCATCCCCGGCGGACACCAGCCCGCGCCCATCGTCGGCACGGTTTTCAATACCCAGTCGACAATCGAGTCGGACGGATTCAGC
>Ga0224526_1000063_pt1 | contig 52081 bp, 38 predicted proteins | sample CBST25metaG_FD_179878 | JGI IMG/M metagenome (GOLD analysis project Ga0224526, IMG submission 179878) | Peat soil microbial communities from Stordalen Mire, Sweden - C.B.S.T-25 | ecosystem: Environmental > Terrestrial > Soil > Wetlands > Peat | place: Sweden: Norrbotten County, Stordalen Mire...
CGGTGGGCGTGGAAAACACCTTGAAAATCGCGGCTCAGCACAACGCCGGTTTCCTGCACGCCTCCACCTCGGAGTGTTATGGCGATCCGCTGGAGCATCCGCAGCGGGAAAGTTACTGGGGCAACGTGAATCCGGTCGGTCCGCGCTCGGTTTACGACGAGTCTAAGCGCTTTGCCGAAGCGATGGTGATGGCCTACAACCGTTCGCGCGGCGTCGACACGCACCTGGTCCGCATCTTCAACACTTACGGCCCCCGGCTGCATCCGAGCGACGGCCGGGTCATCTCGAACCTCATGATGCAGGCCCTGCGCGGCGAGCCACTGACGATCTACGGCAATGGCCAGCAGACGCGCAGCTTCTGTTACGTGGACGACCTGATCGAAGGCATTCTGCGCCTTTCGCGCTCCGAAGAACATATGCCGGTCAACATTGGCAACCCTGATGAGTTCACGATTCTGGAATGCGCGCGGGCTGTGCTGGAAGTGACCGGCTCAAAGAGCGAATTGCGCTTTGAGGATCTGCCCGAGGATGACCCCACACGCCGCCAGCCCGACATTACCAAGGCGCGCGCGCTGCTGGGCTGGGAGCCGCAGATCACGCTCAAAGAGGGTCTAGAAAAGTCGCTGGAGTTTTTCAAGAGCAAGGTCGCTGGCGGCGCATGATCTCTGTTCCCTTGTTTCCTGTTCTATTCTCGTTTCATGCTGCATTCGCTCGTTTTTGACCATATGTTTCTGTTGCCGCTTCCGATTCTGGAGAAGCTGGCGCGTCCGGTCGTTGTCTACCTGGTGCTGGTGCTGCTGCTGCGCATCTTCGGCAAGCGGGAGCTGGGGCAACTGAACCCCTTCGACCTGGTGGTGCTGCTGTCTCTGTCGAATACCGTGCAGAACGCCATCATCGGCGAAGACAACTCGGTGACTGGGGGCATCATCGGCGCCTTCGGCCTGCTGGCCATCAACTGGCTGGTGGTGCGAATGCTTTTCCGCTCCCGCCGGCTGACGCGAGCTTTCGAAGGCCGGGCCACGATTCTCGTCCGCGACGGCCAGATCGACCAGCGCGCGCTGAAACATGAGTCGCTTACCCGCGAAGAACTGATCGAGGTCATTCACAGGCAGGGCTTTGAGGGCGTCCACCAGGTACGCTGCTGCGAACTGGAGCCGAACGGCAGCTACTACGTGGAAGCCTTTGACCCTTCGGCTGCCGACAAGCGCCAGGCTGAAGTGCTGGAGCGGCTGGACAAGCTCAGCCGCGACGTGGCCGCGCTGCGCGTGCAGACGGCGGGAGAGTGAGAGAAGCAGGGACTAGGGACTAGAAAGACACGGTGATCGGAGAGATGTGGTCTCCCACCCTTCCGCCAAAAAAACGCGGAAGGATGGGGCACCCAGCGTCCATGAAAGATTCGGGAAAAGCAACCGCAGGTTCTTCGACTCGCTTTGCTCGCTCAGAATGACAGCTTCTTGGTAGTACAAGCACCTGAACGCACAATAAAGATATTGGTTCCCAGGTCTCAAAATCGAGACCTGGGGCACCCGGCTGAGTCGATGCACTTTGCACAAACAGGAATGGCGCCGAAGGCGCAGTTCGCCCCACCGCAGGTGGCTTATTCCCACTCGATGGTGCCGGGCGGCTTGCTGGTGATGTCGTAGACGACGCGGTTGATGCCGCGAACCTCGTTGACGATGCGGACGGAGATGCGCTTGAGCACCTCGTAGGGCAGCTCGACCCAGTCGGCGGTCATGCCGTCTTCCGAATGCACGGCGCGGACGGCGCAGGTGTAAGCGTAGGTGCGCTGGTCGCCCATGACGCCGACGCTCATCACCGGCAACAAGACCGCAAAGCTCTGCCAGATGGAGTTGTAGAGCCCGGCGGACTTAATCTCGTCGATCACAATCTCGTCGGCATTCTGCAGCAGCTCCACGCGCTCCGGCGTGACTTCGCCCAAGATGCGCACGGCAAGGCCCGGCCCAGGAAACGGCTGACGGCCCAGAACTTCTTCCTGTATGCCCAAGTCGCGGCCGATGCGCCGGACTTCGTCCTTGAAGAGGTCGCGCAGGGGCTCGATCAGCTTCAGCTTCATGTGCGCCGGCAGGCCGCCGACATTGTGGTGGCTCTTGATGGTCTGGCTGGGGCCTTTGACGCTGCTGGACTCGATCACGTCGGGATAGAGCGTTCCCTGTACGAGCCAGTCAACACCGCCTGACTCGGCGGCAATGCGCTTGGCCTCGTCATCGAAAACAGCGATGAACTCGCCGCCGATGATCTTTCTCTTTTTCTCGGGCTCGGTGACGCCGGCCAGCTTCGTCAGGAAGCGCTCGCTGGCGTCGACGGCGACGATTTTCAGGCCCAGCTTGTCGCGCAGATTCTTCTGCACGCTGGCAAATTCATTCTTGCGCAGGACGCCGTTGTTGACGAAGATGCATGTGAGCTGGCTGCCGATGGCGCGATGCACGAGGACCGCCGCGACCGATGAGTCGACGCCGCCGGAAAGGCCGCAGATGACCTGTCCCTTGCCAACCTGCTCGCGGATGGAGGCCACGGTGGACTCGATGAAACGAGCCGGGGTCCAGTCGCCCGCCGCGCCGCAGAGGTTGAAGACGAAATTCTTGATGAGCTGCGGGCCCAGCGGCGTGTGATGCACCTCGGGATGGAACTGCACGGCCCAGATGCGGCGCTCGTCGTTGGCGATGCCGGCCAAGGCGTTGGCGCTGACGGCGATGCGGCGGAAACCGGCAGGCAACTCGGCGACCTCGTCGCCATGGCTCATCCAGACGGCGATTGTCTTTGGCAGCCCGGCAAAGAGCGGGGAAGCGCTGTCCTCGATGGTTACTTCGGCGTGGCCGTATTCGCGCCCGTCGGCGGAAAGCACCTTGCCGCCCAGGTGATGGACGATGAAGTGCAACCCATAGCAGATGCCTAGGATCGGCACGCCCAGCTCAAGCAGCTTGGGGTCGGCGGCTGGCGCGTCGGCGTCGTACACCGACGACGGTCCGCCGGAGAGGATGACGCCGAGCGGCTGGAGCGCCTGAATCTTGCTGAGAGGCGCCGTACAGGGCAGCACAACGGAGAAAACGTTCAGTTCGCGAATGCGCCGCGCAATCAGTTGCGTGTACTGCGAACCAAAATCGAGGATAACGATTGTTTGAGTGGCCACGCTTCAAGTGTGGCAGGCGCGAGGGCCGGATGTAAAGAACTGCAGTAAAAGGTTGCGGAAATGCGCTATGATTGAGCTAATTTTGAGGAATATGGCTATGGTTGAAGCGAAAGCAAAGCGGAAAATAGAAGGCCCCAAGACACGCGAGCTGCGGGCCATTGTGGCTGCACACAGGAAGAATTCAAAGGAAACGACCCGGATTGACATGAAGGGCGCGGTTCAGGCAGCTATGGCATCTGTGAAGGAGTACTTTTCCGGAGCAAAAGATATTCTGCTTGAAGAGGTCGAACTACAGCAAGGCCATTACGAAAACAACCCGTCTGAAGGCCGAACATACAAAGAGGATCCATTGTGGCGCGTGGTTATTTCCTTCAAATCAGGAGAGCCTGGGACATTGTCAGATGTTATGGGCGGAGATCCCCGTCTTTATAGGGAAATACACATTGACCAAGGCAACGGTTCACTGCGCTCCATGAGGGCTTGGGGGCGATGAGTACATATGAAGAAATCTTGATTGATAAATATAAATCCAAAGGTATTTTGATCGATGCAAATCTGGCGCTGCTTTACTTGGTGGGCAATTTCAATCTACGGCTGGTTGGAGATGGAAAATTCAACAAGCTATCGAGCTACAAGACAGAAGACTTCAATGTACTGCTGAGGCTGAAGAATAAATTCAAGAAAGCTGTCACCACGCCTCATGTCTTGACGGAAGTCAGCAATCTGGTGAACGATTTGCCCGCGCAGACAAAGAGCTCATGCCTGAAAAAATTTTACGAAACCATTGTTGAAATTGACGAACTGGCCATTCCAAGCATGGAAGCAGCCCGGCGGCCGGAGTTTCATTTTCTTGGTTTGACCGATAGCGCTCTTGCAAGCGTCTCCGAACAATATCTGATCGTTACGGACGATGGAAGGTTCGTTGTGAAGATGAATGAATCCGGCCTTCAAGCCCTCAACTTCAACCACCTGCGGAGACATCTCTTGTCCGCATAAAAATCCTTGTTCCTTCACTCATAGTGATACCGCGCCTGAAGAAAATAGATTCGGTCGGCGGCGACTTTATAGACCAGCCGATGCTCTTGAGTTATTCTCCGGCTCCAGCAACCAGCCAGTTCAAACTTCAACGCCTCCGGCTTGCCGATGCCCTTGTATGGATCGGCAAGGATCGCGGCCATCAAGTCAAGGACACGGAGCGCGGTTTTGCGGTCCGTCTTGATCCAGTAGCGCAAATCGTCTCGAAAATTGCTGGAAATCACCGCAATGCGATTCGTTGGCTTGCTCATGGTCTCAATCAGCTTGCTTTTTCCAAACCAACTGAACGTCGAAGCTCTTCCAGGGGCACCACTTCTCCGCCACCCCGCTCCAGTTCGCGTAGAGATTCAGCCAGTCGCTCCGCATTTTTGGGTGAGCGCAAAAGGTGCGCCGTCTCCATCAGGCCCGCCAACTCGTCGGCGGGCACGATAGCCACGTCGCGCGCGCCACGGCGTCGGACGAACAAGACTTCCCGGTCGTCTGTCACCTGATTGAGAAATCCGGCAAGCCCCGCGCGCAGGGCGGTATAGGTGGTTTCGACTGCCATTGTAGCGGCCCTCCAAAACCAACGTACAGCTTTTGTGTACATGCCGTCAACTGACCTATCAAGGAAAGCACAAACCTCTCCCCATCACCAGAAAAGCCGCCCCACGTCCGGCGTGATAGGCTGCTAGGCAAAGCAGTCCATTGATAAGACGACTGCCACAAACTCGACCCTGGCCTCGCTTCACGGGCGCTCCGAGCGCAGATGACCTGGCCGGTTGATCCTACATTCAAGAGGATATTCAATGAATTGTGTTCGTTTTGCACCCGTTTTGCTGCTGGCGGCGGCCTCCGCTTTGGCGCAGGCGCCAGCATCTGAAACGCCCGCGGCGGCGCCCGTGGTCAAGAGCTTCGACGCGGCGGCGATCGACAAGACGGTTGATCCCTGCACGGATTTTTATCAATACGCCTGCGGCAACTGGCTGAAGAGCAACCCCATTCCGGGCGACCAAACGAGCTGGGCGCGTTCCTTTTCGCTGGTGAATGAGCGCAACCGCTATCTGCTGTGGCAGGAGTTGGACGCGGCCGCCAGGAACCCCAAGAGCGCGCTTGAAAAGCAGTATGGCGACTACTTTGCCGCCTGCATGAACACGGGGCTGATCGAGAAAGAAGGCCTGAAGCCGCTGGACGCCGCTTTTGCGCGCATTGCCACCCTCAAGGACACTCGCCATCTGGCCGCAGTGGCCAGCGAATTGGAGGCTGAGGGCAACCCGATGCCCTTGTTCAATTTCGGCGTCGAGCAGGACGCGAAGGACTCGTCCAAGCAGATTGCCGGCATCGGACAGGGCGGCCTCTCGCTGCCCGACCGCGACTACTATCTGGTGGACAACAAGCATTTCGCCGAGATTCGCCAGCAGTACATCGCGCACGTGACGAAGATGTTCACCCTGGCCGGCGACACGCCGGAGCAGGCGGCCAAAGAAGCCGCGGCGGTGCTGGAGATTGAAACTGCGCTGGCCAAGGCCTCCACGGCCCGCGTCGATCTGCGCGATCCGATGAAGGTCTACCACATCTATACAGTGGCCGACTTCCAGAAGCTGACGCCGGAGTTCGACTACTCACTCTATTTCAAGGCCGTGCAGGTGCGTTCCTTCGAGACGCTGAACGTGGCGACGCCCGACTTTTTCAAGGGACTGAATGAACTGGTCGCCAAAGAGCCGGTTGCCGCCTGGCAGTCCTATCTGCGCTGGCACACGTTGCACAGCGCCGCGGGCAACCTGCCCAAGGCCTTCTTCGATGAGAACTTCGCCTTCTTCGGCAGGGAACTGGCCGGACAGAAGGAACCGACGCCGCGCTGGAAGCAGTGCACCAGAATGACCGACAACGCGCTGGGCGAGGCTGTCGGCCAGGACTGGGTGAAGCTGCACTTTCCTCCGGCGGCCAAGGCCAGCATGGACCAGCTCGTGGCTGCTCTGGAAAAGAGCCTGGGCGACGACATCAAGACCTTGCCCTGGATGACGGATGCGACCAAGAAAGCGGCGGAAGAGAAGCTGGCGCTGATCCGCAACAAGATCGGCTACCCGGAGAAGTGGCGCGACTACTCGGCGCTGAAGGTGGAGCGCGAGGATCTGCTTGGCAACCTGCGCCGCAACGCGGTTTTCGCGCGCAATTGGGATCTGGACCACCTGGGCAAGCCGGTGGACGAGAAGGAATGGGGCATGACGCCGCCGACGGTCAACGCCTACTACGATCCGTCGATGAACGACATCAACTTCCCGGCCGGCATCTTGCAGCCGCCCTTCTTCGACTTCACCGTGGACCCGGCGATCAACTTTGGCGGCATCGGCGTGGTGATTGGCCACGAGATGACGCACGGCTTCGACGACGAGGGCTCGCAGTTCGACGGCAAGGGCAACCTGCGCGAGTGGCAGACGCCGGAAGACCGCAAGGCCTTCACCGAGCGGACCGACTGCGTGGCCAATGAATACAGCGGCTTTGAGGCGGCTCCGGCCAAGGGCGACACAGCGGCGCAAAAGCTGAATGGCCGGCTTACCTTGGGCGAAAACACAGCCGACAATGGCGGCTTGCGCATTGCCTACATGGCCCTGCTGGATACCTTGGTGGCCCAAGGCAAGGACATCAACGAGAAGATCGACGGCTACACCGAGGCGCAGCGCTATTTTCTTGGCTTTGCGCAGGTTTGGTGCGAGAACCAGACCGAGCAGTCGGCCCGCCAGTCGGCGCTGACGGACCCGCACTCTCCGGGGCGCTGGCGCGTCAACGGCACGGTGCGGAACTTCGACCAGTTTGGCAAGGCCTTCGGCTGCGCCAAGGGTCAGCCCATGGTTCCGGCGAGCGCCTGCCGGGTCTGGTAAGCTCCAAGGCACAAGCCTGGCGCTGTGGCGGAAGCCAGCCACGGCGCCAGACACGCTGGGTTGACGTTTTCCGCTCTTCCTGCGTCCAAAAGTACATCCTCGCCTTAAGCTGGTTCGGACCTGCACGAGGCGAGGGCGGCAGAAAAATGAGATGTTTTCCTCCTCTCCCGGGCTAAAACTAGGCACAACCAGCCTTTGGCTTTTACAATGCAACAGGGACTTGTCCCAACCCAGCTATGCTGTGGAACTAGCAAACTTGGCGGCGCACGCCGGACCAGGATGAAGGAATCGCATGAAGTTTACGAAATTCGGCAAGGCCCTTCTGATGAGTGCCCTCTCTACTGGCGTTCTCCTCAGCGTTACGTCTTGCGTCCAGAGTTATTCAGTCGGCTTTTTGTATGTAACCGGGACGGTGACGTCTGAGTCCGAGGGCAACGGCATCATCAGCGGCTTCAAGATTGACCACAACACGGGCAAGCTGAGCGCCATTCATGGATTGCCGGTCTCTTCCGGCGGCTCCAACCCGGTGCGTGCGGTGCTGTTCAGCGGCAGCCGCTTCCTTTATGTCCTGAATCGGGGCGCGAATGCGTCAGGCGGCTCAGATTGCACCACCGCAACCCCCTGCACGGGCGCCAACATCACCCAGTTCGCGATTGGCGCGAACGGCATTCTGACACCGCAAGAGACGTTTTACACGCAAGGGCTGAATCCGTTCCGCCTCCTGACCGACTCCGCGGGTTATATCTACGTGCTGGACCACGATTCGCTGGGCGCCGACGGGAAGACCCCATCCAGCGCCTCGAATCCGAACACCAACTGCGCGGCGGCTCTTGGCACGGGCATTACAAGTTGCGGCGACATTACCGCCTTCAAGGTCAACTCAACCACCGGCCGGCTGACGCTGGTCGTGGATAATCAGGCGACGGCAACGATGGGCGTTACGGTGCCGTACTTCCCGGTTCCTGCCAATCCGGTTGATTTTGCGTTGAGCGGTAGCTACATCCTCACGCTGAACGCTCCGGCGAGCACGACCTCCTCGTATGACTATGTCTATCCATACACGTATGTCTCCACCTCCGGCCAGTTGACAACGACCGGAATCTCCTACCCAGGGTCGGTAACCCCCGCCACGGCCGCCACGGCCCTCGTGGCCTCCGGCGGCTACGTCTGGGTGCTTGATAATGACACTACGAGTACTCGCAATAGCATCTATGCTTTCACCGTCGGCGGTACCGGCTCACTGGTGACGCCATCTTCTGGAGCCGTTACTCTAGACGACGCGGACCAATCCAATCCGATCTACCTGGTGGTGGAGAGCAAGAGCAGGTGGTTCTACGTGGCCAACCATGGCAATGGAACCGACAAGACCAATGCGTATAGCGGCATTGCAGGCTATACGCTCAACAGCCCGTTTGATCCGACGGAAATGGGCGGCACGCCTGTTACGTTCGGCACGGGCGCCGGTCCGGTCTGCATGGTCGAGGATCCCTCGTATCAGTTCTTCTATACGGCCAACCACGACTCATCAACCGTAACGGGGCAGGAAATCGAGCAGACCTCCGGCGTTCTCCTGCCGCTCTCGGAAAGCACGAAGGTGCCTTCCAGCTATGCGCTGAGTGGTCAGCCGAGCTGGTGTCTGGTGGATGGGCGCACCGACTAGAGCATGGTTCCAGCGCAGGAATGCCTGGGGCGGTGGCTGTTGCCCCGCTCCAGGCAACGCTTGATCCGCAGTTTTCAAGAACGCAGCCGAATGCCGGGCACGATGTTTTTCTCGGTATGCCTTGGGATTCGATTCCAAACCTGATTTTTGCGCGCCTGAGATTCCGGCCCGCTGACGAAAGATGCGCATGACGTTCAACAAAACGAGGCAGTTGCTGGTGGCCTCCGCGGCCAGCCTGCTGGCAGCCGGACTGATGACCGCCTGCGGCACGCTCACCACGGATTTCGTTTTCGTGACCAGCGCCAAGGCCGCGGGAAGCTACAACTACGGCGAAATCGACGTCTTCGAGATCAACGCCGTATCCGGCGCGATGCGCCAGATTCCCACCTCGCCGTTCCCCTCGGGCGGACGCAACCCGGTGGCGGAGGCCGTCTCCAGCGACAACGCAAGTCTTTACGTGGTCAATCAAGACGATAACAATATTGTCCAGTTCAAGATTGGCAGCGATGGCAAGCTCTATGCGCAGAACACGGTGAATACGCCCGGCATCTACCCGCTGGCCGTTGCCGTGAACGGGGCTTACCTGTATGTGCTGGACACCTACCAGCCACTGACCACCTGCTCGAGCGCGGCCCCCTGCTCCGGCTCCATCGGGGTCTTTCCCATCGGCAGCGGCAACGAACTGGGAACCGCGATCGCCAATGGTAGCAAGAGTTACTGGCCACTGTCGCTGACCGGCGCGAATTCCGGCGATATTCTTCTTCCGACGGGCATTCACGTTTCGACCTCTGGCTCAAACACCTACGTGTACGTGACGGCGTACGACTCGACGGCCAAAAAAGGCTACGTCTTTGTCTTCCAGAGCAACTCCGGCAGTCTGACCGCCGTCTCTGGTTCCCCTTTCGCCGCCGGAACGCATCCGTCCGCAGTTGCCAGCGATTCGACCGGCAGCTACGTTTATGTCACGGACTACACGAACGCCAATGTTCTCGCCTATTCGGTTGCATCGGGCGTATTGACCAAGTTAGGCACGTACTCGACCGGCAATGAGCCCTCGGCCATTGTCGCCGACTCCAAGTATCAATATCTTTACGTGGCTAACGCGCAGGATGGCACCGTGAGCGCATATCAGATCGTCAGCGGCGGGACCTTGAAGTCCATTGCCACCTATGACGCGGGCATTCAGCCGGTGGCGATTGGCATCGACCCGTCCACCTATCACTTCCTGTTTACCGTCAACTTTCTTGGCAACGACGTTTCCGATTTTGAGTTGAACACCGGCACGGGAACACTCGTCAGTACGCAACACTCCCCCTACGCGTCCAACTCCGAACCCACCGCCGTCGCGGCAATTCCGCACGGCAGCGCAAAGAACTGATCGCGGGCTCTGTCCGCAGTCGCCGACTCTAGCAATCCCCGTAGCGTGCTTTTACAATGTCTACGGGGCAACATAACCAGTTTTTTTGGGCTTGGAAATTGATCGCCCACGACGAAGGAAGCGCATGAAGTTCAGCAAACCGAGCCAGCTCTTTCTGGTCTCTTCCATCGGCCTTCTAGTGGCCACTCTTTTGACTGCCTGCTCGATTACGACCATCGATTATGTCTTTGTGGCCAGTTCCTCCGGCATTGAGACGTTCGCCGCGGACTCCGAGTCCGGCGCGTTGCGCACCGGCACGGGCACGGTAACCACGGACGTCAGCTCGCCCGTCGCCATGGCCGTCACCGCCGACTACGCGAATCTCTACGTTGCCAACAAGGGAAACAACACCATCGTCCACTACGTCATCGGTCTGCACGGTGAGCTGACCGTCTCGGGCACGCCACTGGCGCTCAGCAGCACGCCGGTAGCCCTGGCGACCAACACGGCCGGGACCTACCTGTATGTCGTCGCCAGCGGCACGACGGCCACGCTGACAGAGTATGCCCTCTCCAGCGGCGCGATCGGCTCCCAGGTGGCACAGCAGACGCTGAGCCTCTCCAGTTACGCCAACGACACGATCATTCCGACTGGAATCGCCGTTCTGGTGAATACTGCTACGGTTCCGGGCAGCTCGGTTTACGTCACGGCCTACGACAAATCCGCCTACAATCCTGGATGCACGCCCACGGCCACATGCGCCGCTAGCACGGCCAACCCCGGCTGGGTTTTCGGCTACACCATCGGCACAAGCGGCGCACTGTCGGCGACCACAAGCAGTCCCTACGAAGCCGGCATCAAGCCCTCGGCTATCGCCGCCGACCCGACGAATCGCTTCGTCTACGTCACCGACTACGCATCCAATGAGCTGATCGGTTACACGATCATGAACAGCAACAATCTGAACTACCTGACCGCTGGCCCATTCAAGACGGGCAACGAGCCCTCGGCTGTGGCCATTGACCCGCGCGGCAAGTTCATCTATGTCACGAACTTCCTGGATTCGAGCGTCACGGCTTACGCCATCACGCAGGCCACTGGAGTTCCCACGGTGGCAAACACCCTGACCGGCAGTACCGGCAACGCAACAGAAACGGAGCCGGTCGCAGTCGCCGTGGACCCGGCTCTGGGCCGGTTTGTGTACACTGTCAACTATCTGGCCGACTCCGTCTCCGGCTTCAGGCTGGATACGACAGCGGGCTCGATTTCACCGACCCAGGCCACGCCGTATCCGACGGGGTCAGCGCCCACCGCGCTGATCGTGATTCCTCACGGCAACCATGCAGTACAGGCAATCACGCAGTAATGCGGGGAACGCGCTTCAAACAAAAAAGCCCAGCCGTCAGGCTGGGCTTTTTGTTTGCGCGGAGGTTGCGGCGGGCAGAACGAGCGAACAGGGTCTTAGCGCATTTTCACAGTTTCTGTAAGGCTAATTTGAGGTTTCCCACCTATTTCACAAAGAACGTGAAATGGATGGGGCACGGAGCTTGGATTTGAGGGCCGGATCAAAAGAGCCCTTGCCGCCTGGAATCGTGACGATGAGGGATGGATCCTTGAACTTGCATCGTACTACTGATCCGGTAATAAAACAGTGACATCGTTTCCCACCCATTCCCGCAAAAGACGCGGAAATGGATGGGGCACGGCGAGGTTTTTGGTGACGCGCGTTTTTCGGAAAAGCTATAAAAGGCCATAGATAGATGAATCTATCCCACTTTAGGCACGATAAAACTGTGCCGAAAGTGGGGCACCCGCTGATTCCTAATCCCTGATCCCTAATCCCCGCTTTTAGTCACCGGACTCGGCGGCGGCCACGATTGGAACCCGGCGCAGCAGAACGGTTAGCGTCACGGTCATCAGCGCCACGGCCGGGATGGCGATCAACAGCCAAGCCAGCAGTGCCTTGCCAGCCAGTCCGCCCATCAGCGAAATCGCCGCCAGCGGCGAGGCGTGCAGCAACGCATGGGCATTGAGCCCAGTTTGCGGGCCAAAGGCAAACAGCTTCATGCCGAGGCGCACAAAGGGCACAATCAGCGCCACTTGCACGGGCGTCATGGCGTAATTGGCCGCCTGAATGGCGGGCATATTTAGACCGAGCGAGAGGGCTAGCAGCGTGCAGAGAGCCGTCGGAATCCCTACCACGGGAATGCAGCCGATGGCGAAGCCCAGCGCCAGGGTCAGCGCCAGCCGGCGCGGCGAGATGCCTTGCCGCAGCCAGGAGGCGAGCTTCCGCGCGATCGATTCTCTGGTCTTCTCTGTCATCCTCTCCATGGTATCGGTAGATAGGCGCAAGCGGTTTACACTCCCATGAAACTTGGGTTAAGAAACGAAAACAGGCCGGACGCGCCAGTGAAGTGGCCGCGGGCTGTCTGGCTTACGCTTTCGACTCCAACTGCGCATTGATGCGGGGTACAAGCCGCTGCAGCAGCTTCGCCAGCAGATGATTCACCTGGCGTCCGGCATCGATGACCTCTTCGTGATTCAATTTCTTTGTGCCGAGCCCCGCGGCCAAGTTGGTCACCAGCGAGAGGCCCAGCACCTCCATCCCCATGTGGCGGGCCACGATGGTTTCCGGCACCGTGGACATGCCGACCAGTGTGGCGCCCATCGAGCGGAAGGCGCGAATCTCGGCCGGGGTCTCGAAGCTCGGTCCGCTGACGGCCAGATACACGCCCTCGTCGAGCTGGAAGCCTTCTTCGGCGGCGGCCTCTTTGGCCAGCGTGCGGAGGCGCTTCGAGTAGGCCTCGGTCATGTCCGGGAAGCGCTGCCCGGCGTTGGGCCGGACGGCAAAGCCCTGTTCGTTTGGCCCTACCAGCGGATTCCAGCCCATTAGGTTGATGTGGTCGGAGAGAGCCACGAGCTGGCCCCGGCGGTAGCCCTCGCCGATGCCGCCGGCGGCGTTGGTCAGCACCACCGCGCGGACGCCCAGCGCGCCCAGCGTACGCAGGTGAAAGGCGACTTGCTGCGGCGTGAAGCCCTCGTAGAAATGCACCCGGCCTTGCAGAATGATGACCGGAACCTTGTTCAGAATTCCGGCCACAACTTGCCCGGCGTGTCCCTTGACGGTGGGATGGGGGAAGTTGGGAATCTGGGAGAAGGGAACGACAACCGACTCGTCGACCGCTTCGGAGACCGCGCCCAGCCCAGAGCCGAGAACCACTCCGACGCGCGGCTTGATCGGCCCCAGCATGATCCGCAAAAAGGTTGCTGCTTCAGAGACTTGCTCGAAATAGGTCAATTTTTTCACCTGTCATTGCGCTTTCGGAATTTTACAGCGGTCTTCCCGTTGCTGCAGAGGAAAACCGCCATGGTCGAGTGGCAAGGAGAAGCCGCCCGCCGCGCCTCCAAAACTTCATTCATGCAATAAAACCGCACTGCAGGTTGAAGGTTTTATTATGCGCGAAAAAGAATACGGCTTGCGAAGGGAGGGCGATTGAGCTTTGTATATTCTTTGGCGCAACGATTCACCAAGTATAATTGCCGCGTAGCGGGGTAGAACACTAGCCAACAATAGTTGTTTAAACAACTATTGTTGCGGATTTGTGAACGATGTATTGTCCGCACGAAAGGAAAACAGATGAAGAAGTTGATTTTGATTACGACAACGTCCTTAGCAATTATGCTTATGATTCCTCAAACGACGCCCGCGCAGGTGAAGTCTGCTGCTTCGCCGTAGGCCAGGGAACTTGCCAACTATAAACAGGCGGAACAGGTCAGCAAAGAGAATCTGCGGACCTTCGACACGCTGGATTTCGATGTGTATAGCCATCAGAAGTGGGAGCGGTTGGGCGAGAGCCATGCGAAGGATATTCTGGTCCACTACCCGGACGGCCATACCTCAAAGGGCATCGATGCGCACATCGCGGAACTGAAGCATATGTTCGATTTTGCTCCTGACACGCACATTGACGTGCATCCGGTCCGCATTGGAAGTGGCGAATGGACCGCTGTGATTGGCATTATCCAGGGCACCTTTACAAGGCCCATGCCTCTGCCGGACGGCAAGTCGATTCCTCCAACCGGAAAGCCTTACAAGCTCAACATGGCCACCATTGGCCACTGGACCAAGGCAGGCGTGATGGATGAGGAATATTTGTTCTGGGATAATCTCGAATTCATGAAGCAGATCGGCTTGGCGCAATAAAGAACGTACTCAGACAGCAAGTGCTCGCCGCGATGGAAAAATCGCCGCGAGCACTTACCGCTTAAGTTTGAGTTCTCACTGCATTCTTTTGTCTTTTAGTTGCTTGGCTTTCCATCCTTTTGTTTCGGTAGAAAAAGACGAAAGAATGAAAAGCCAGCTTTGTAAGATGGTGAGAAAGCGCCATCGTTTTACCCCAGAAAGATACCAGCGATGGAAGCGGAAATCAGGTTGGCCATGGTGCCGGCCAGCATGGCGCGGATGCCCAACTTGGCCAGCTCGTTGCGGCGCTCGGGAATCAGCGCGCCGATGCCGCCGATCTGGATGCCGATGGAACTCAAATTGGCGAAGCCGCAGAGGGCAAAGGTGGCGATGGTGAAAGAACGCGGCGCGAGAGCCGCCTTCTGCGCGCCCAGCCCGATATAGGCGACGACTTCATTGAGCGCCATGCGCGTGCCCAGCAGGTTGCCGATGGCCTGACAGTCGTGCCAGGGGATGCCGATTAGCCAAGCCACGGGAGCGAAAAGGAAACCGAGAATCTGGCCGAGCGAGGGTGGAACCCAGTACATGCCGTAGAGCCCGTGCGTCCAGCCCAGCAGGTTATCCAGCAGCGCCACCAGGGCGAGAAAGCTGATTAGCATGATGGCCACGTTCATCGCCAGCCGGCCGCCGTCGATGGTGCCGCGGGCAATGGCGCCGATGAAGTTTTCGTCCTTGTGCAGCTCGTCCTTGGGGATGACGACGCGGCCCTCGGTGGCGGGGACTTCGGTTTCCGGCACCAGCATCTTGGCCAGCAGGATGGTGCCGGGCGAGGTCATGATGACGGCGGAAAGCAGGTGGCGGGCCTCGATGCCCTGGGCGATGTACATGGCCATGATGCCGCCGGAGACGTGCGCCATGCCGCTGGTCATGATCGTCATCAACTCGCTGCGCGTGGCTTTGGAAAGAAACGGACGGATGGTGAGCGGCGCCTCGGTCTGGCCCATGAAGACGCTGGCCGCGACGTTCATGCTTTCCGCGCCGCTGATGCGCATGGTCTTGAGCATGATCCACGCCAAGCCGCGGATGACAAGCTGCATGATGCCGACGTGATAGAGAAGCGCGAAGAAGGCGGAGATGAAGATGATGGTGGGCAGCACCTGGAAGGCGAAGATGGAGCCCAGGCCGTTGCCGCCGGGAACACCCAGCGAGCCAAAGACCATTTTGGTGCCCGCAGCGGTGCAGGCCAGCATCTTGGTGACGACGTCGCCGGCCCATCTCATGGCGTCCTGGCCGTAGTTGAAGCGCAGCACCAGAAAAGCGAAGGTAAACTGCAGGCCGATGCCCCAGGCAATGGTGCGCCAGCGGATGCGCTTGCGGTTGGTCGAACCTAAATAAGCCGCCAGAAGGACGGCAAGAATTCCCAAGACTCCGGTAAAGCGATCCAAAGCGAACTCCTCAGTGGCAGTGAACAGTGGTCAGTGGACAGTGAACAGTTGTCAGCTTCATTTGTACCAGCGATTGCGAGCAGAACTTCCCTCAGGGGCTAAAGCCCACGTTGAATTCAAGCGACTTGCGGCACGACTGAAGTCGTGCCCTGACACAATGCTGAAGTCGCGGCCTGACACAATGCTGAAGTCGCGGCCTGACACAACGCTGGTATTAGTAGCATGGACTGCCCACTGTCCACTGATCACTGTTCACTGCCCACTGTCTTAAGATAGGCTTCCGCCGTCTCGCGAGTGAAAATGCGGCTCACCAATGGTACTGCGGGGGGCGGGGTTTCGGTGAAATGAATGGCGTGGCGAAGAATTGTCTCGGGTTCGGCCAGAAGCGCCGGGCTGGTGGCATAGAGCGTGGCGAGGGGCTGACCCTTTTCGACGCGCGCGCCACGGCGGGCATGAAACTCGATGCCTGCGTGGGGATCGACTGGCTCTCCGGCCTTTTCGCGTCCCGCGCCGGTGCGCTGCACGGCCCAGCCAAGGGCGGTCGTGTCCATTTCCGCAATGTAGCCCGATTCCCAGGCCTCGACGACCTTTGTCGCGCCGGGCTTGTGGAAGGCCGCGGGGTTGTCGAAGACCTTGATGTCACCACCCTGCTCCGCGACCATGGCAAGAAAGCTGCTGAGCGCCGAGCCGTCCGTGAGGGCCTCTTCGGCGCGTTGGTAGCCTGCTTCCGGCGTGGCGGCCTGGCCGCCGAGATGGATCATCCAGCCGGCCAGAAGGAGCGAAAGTTCGCGCAGATCCTCGCTTTGGGTTGGGCGCTGGCCGAGCAGCAAATCCATGGCCTCTATCAGCTCAATCCAGTTGCCGGCCATGCGGCCCAGCGGCTGGCCCATGTCGGTCAGTAGGGCCACGGTGCGGGTTTCGGCGGCTTCGGCCGTGGCCACCATCAGCGCGGCCAGATAAGCGGAGTCCTCCGGCTGGCGCAGAAAAGCGCCGGAGCCGGTTTTCACGTCCAGCACCAGCGCGTCGAGGCCAGCAGCGAGCTTTTTGCTCAGAATGGAGGCGCAGATCAGGCCGGGATTCTCGACTGTGCCGGTGCGGTCGCGCAGGGCGTAGAGAACGCGGTCGGCGGGAACGAGAGTCGGAGTCTGGCTGACGATGGAGGCGCCGCACTTCTCTAGAACTATCTCAAATTCGGACAGTGTGAGGGCCGTGCGGTAGCCGGGGATGGACTCAAGCTTGTCCAGCGTTCCGCCGGTGTGGCCCAGTGCGCGGCCGCTGATCATGGGCACGGCCACGCCGCAGGCAGCGGCCAGAGGAGCAACCAGAAAGCTGGTCTTGTCGCCCACGCCGCCGGTCGAGTGCTTGTCGACGGCCACCTTGCCCAGACGGGCTGGCGAAAACTTCTCGCCGGAATCGCGCATGGCCAAGGTCAGCGCACGCGTTTCGTCCAGAGTGAGGCCGCGCAGAAAGGCCGCCATTAGCCAGGCGGAAAGCTGCTCGGGAGGAATGGATGAGCTGGCCGCTCCAGCAACCAGAAACGCGATTTCGCGCTGGTCGAGCGGGTTGCCATCGCGCTTTTTGCGAATGAGATCAATGACGTGCAGCGGAGAAGAATCGGAATTGGACATGATGAAGGGGCCTCGATTTGCCGACTCTTGAGATTATCGCAAGAAGACTGGAATCGGTACGGATCGCCATGCCACACGTGCAATTCGAGGCCCCTTTCGCCATGATCTTAATAGAGGTCCGGGAACATCCAAGGCGGTCAATCTTTTGAGCCAACGGCGCACGTGGACCAATCTTGGCCGCGAGGCGTATTATCGGTCGCAAACAAGAGGAAGTGGACAAAATGGCAACAGCTTCTTGTAGTCTGCAAAGTTTGTTTGCGGCCTTGGTGCTCTTTGCCGGAACAGCTTCATGTGTCTGCCAGACGACCTTGCAGATTCAGGAGCCGCTGCCGGACCCGGCGAAGCTGCTCCAGGCAGCCTCTGATAAGGAGGATGCTTTTGCAGACGAACGGCAGAAGTATATCTGTGTCTTCACGAACCATGGCTTTAGAATTATGAACAATAAAATCAAAGACTGGCACCGGCTCTACGAGTCCTTCTATATTCATGGACACGAGATTGAAAGACTCCTTGCGCTGAATGGCGTGCCGCTCTCGGTCAAGCAGAGAAAGGCAGAAGAGGCACGGGTGACCAAAAAGATTGAAGCCTTCCAGAGGAAGCCTGTAGAGCCGTTCGTCGGGCTCGCTGGGGGCATGTCCATCTCTCGCGGCGAACATCGCTGGGCACAGACCGTGGAGGGCGCAATCATCAGGGCAGGCATTTTCAGCAATGAACGCCGGGTGATTTACCGGGGAAGGATTGCGATCCAGATCGATTTCCATGGAGACAAGAACTTCAAGGCTCAGACTGACGAGGAGCTAATTGCGAGGGGGTTGTCGGGCACGATCATCGTGGATGAGGAGAGCGGCGCAATTGTTCGAATCGGAGCGGACGCTCCAACCGATATCTACAAAAATGGGGAGCTTTTGCTCGGGAATGGCATCATGTTCATTGGATTCGATGCAGTCCGAATTGCGGATAATCTATATTTGCCGTCCTCCTGGGTGAGAAATCGTTATAGGTACGGGGAATGGGATGATTTCTGGTTGCAGGGCTGCCGTGAGTATAAGGTGGAGATGCGCGTTCTGCCTCAGGCTGCGCCGGTTGAATAAAAAGAGCTGAGACCGGAATCCGACCTGACTCATCCTGGATTCTTGCAATTCTCTGGCCGTTTCGATATGATTCATTAATGTGTCCGGGGGAAATCCCTGGGCCGTCAATAGAACCACGGTTTCTGGGTCTGTTCGAACCTCCGGCTGAGATTTTTTTTGAGGCAGGGAAGAGGTTCCAGGCACTCCGCAAAGCGGGGCTCGCAGGGGCGGTGGGAGACGAGGAAAAATGGCTAAAGTCAGCAAGAATATGAAGAAGGCGCACGCGGCTGTCACCAAGCCGACGTATACGCTTGCCGAAGCGGTCGACCTGCTCAAACAGGTGAAGTACGCCAAGTTTGACGAGACCATCGACCTGACGCTGCGCCTGGGCGTGGATACGCGTCATGCCGACCAGATGGTGCGCGGGACCGTTGTCCTGCCGCACGGGCTGGGCAAGACCAAGACCGTGGCCGTGATCGCCACGGGCGACCGGCAGAAGGAAGCGACCGAAGCGGGCGCGGACTTTGTGGGCGGCGAAGAACTGGTCGAGAAGATTCAGAAGGAAAGCTGGACGGCTTTCGATGCACTGATCGCCACGCCGGACATGATGAAGGTCGTCGGCCGGCTGGGCAAGATCCTGGGCCCGCGCGGCCTGATGCCGAACCCCAAGACCGGAACCGTAACCATGGATGTGGCTGCGGCGGTCAAAGAGATCAAGGCCGGCAAGGTGGAATTTCGCGCCGACAAGACCAGCCTGGTGCATGTGCCGGTGGGCAAGATGAGCTTTGAGGCCCAGAAACTGATCGACAATGCGCGGACGGTGATTGTGGCGATTGCGCGCGCCAAGCCAGCAGTGGCCAAGGGCAAATACATCAAGAGCGTGACGCTCAGCTCGACGATGGGGCCTGGCGTGCCGCTGGATACCCTGGTTGCGGAAGCAGCAGGCAAGCGCTAACAGGCAGTGGGCAGTGAACAGTGGTCAGTGAACAGTGACCGCGCGTTCAACTTCGGCCCTAAACGGAAAGATTCAAGAGAGATTTGGACGCAGGAATTTTGATCGAGGGCGGTTTTCAACTGTCCACTGTTCACTGATCATTGTTCACTGTGCGGAGCACCAAATGGCGATTTCAAAAGCAAAGAAGAACGAGAAAGTCCAGTCGCTGGCCAAGGAACTGGAAAACTCGACGACGGCAATTATCGGCACTTTTGCCAAGCTGACCGTGGCCAAGGACTTTGAGCTGCGCAAGGCAATTCGCACGGCGGGCGGCAAGTATCACGTGGTCAAGAACAAGCTGGCGGCTGTTTCCGGTCAGGGCACGCAGGTCGAGGCCGCGCTGAAGGGCCTCAAGGGCGTGAACTCGGTTGCGTTTACCGAGGGCGACCCGGTCGAGCTGGCCAAGGTCTTTGCCAAGTGGGCGAGCGAGAACGCGGAGTTCCAGTTCAAGCTGGGCATCGTGGACGGCAAGCTGCTGACAGCCGATGAGATCAAGGAACTGGCGAAGATGCCGGGCAAGCAGGAGCTGTTTGCGAAGCTGCTGTTCCTGATCAATGCGCCGGCGCAACGCCTGGCGACCGTGATCAATGCCACGGGCCACGATCTGGCGGTGGTTTTGGGCCAGGGCGTGGAAAAAGAAAAGTTTGCCGCGTAGCTTGCGGCGGTGAAGCTTTGCGGTTTTCCAGGTCCGAAAATCCGGACCTGGGGCACCCGGCTTCAAGCTGGCAGCTTAAGGCTGCTTTTAAGAGTTTTGGCTGTGAAAATGGGCGGGAAGTGCGCGGGTCTGGCGCATCGGAAACTTTCAGCTTGGGTTTGCGGTCGTGGAAAAACAATTCAAACGATTCTGATTGGAGAAGAAAATGGCGGATCTAGCGCAGTTGGAAGAGCAAATCGTAGGCTTGAGCCTGTTGGAAGCAGCGGGTTTGGTGAAGAAGTTGGAAGAGCGTTTGGGCGTTTCAGCGGCAGCGGCGGCTCCGGTTGCGGTTGCGGCGGGTGGCGCGGCAGCTCCGGCGGCTGAAGAGAAGACCGAGTTCCAGGTCATCCTGAAGGACATCGGCGCCAACAAGATCAACACCATCAAGGCCGTACGCCAGGTTACCTCGCTGGGCCTGAAGGAAGCCAAGGACTTGGTCGATGGAGCTCCCAAGACACTCAAGGAGAGCGCGACCAAGGATGAGGCCGAGGACATCAAGAAGAAATTCGAAGGCATTGCGACCATCGAAATCAAGTAGCTCCATCAAGCTGCCCGGCCAGATGGCTGGGCAGCTTGCAAGGCTGGCCAGGACGCGCTACGATAATCAATGCGCGCTTTTTTGGCCTGTTCCATTTTGTTGAATGGAATGTGCCGGTTTTGGCTGGCGTGCCTTGAGAGTTGTGGATCGGAAGTCAAGCATCCGTTGTCCAAGGTCGAGATGGGCCTCTGGGTGGCGGGATTTGCTTTGCAGTTAAGTATTTCCAGGTCAAAGGGATAGGCTGGGTTCCCCTTGACGAGTGGCGAGTGGCTGGCGAGCGAGCGGCAGAAGCGAGCTTTGGGATCGGCGAGAGCAGCGCAAGCGAATTCGGATGGGAGCACAGGCAATGGGCCGCGCTCGTGAGGCATTGCGTCCTTGCGAGCTTCTTCGCGTCATTCGGCTGTGGCAAATCGCACCAAACAAAAAATTGTTCAGTGCGCACCAAGATCGTTAACAGGTTCCAGCGCTGCGTTTGTTTTCTCGTTTGTGCGAAGTCTAGCGCACTTGCCGGATGTGCGGCAATGTCCAAAACGCGTTTTTTACCAAGCTCTCACGGAAGATATGTAATCCGGATGAATTCCCGGTGTGTTTGCGCCTAGCTCCAAATTCGCTTTGGGGGCGCTGGGCTTGAGGGTTGGGGCTGGATCTTGCAGTGTGCCAGTCCGATATTTTTTTGACTTACTTACCGTAATCAGCCGGTGCCGAAGAGACTCAGGCGCTGGCCCGGCCCATTTACGGCGCCGGAGCGACGAGGCTCAGGAGTGAAGCATGCCCAACGAGAAGCGCGCGATTCGCAGCCGGCTCGATTTTTCCAAGATTCCCACCGCAACACAGATTCCCAACCTGATTGAAGTGCAGTGGCACTCGTATGAGCGCTTTCTGCAGATGGACAAGCTGCCCAACGAGCGCGACGACGCTGGGTTGCAGTCGGTGTTTACGTCGGTTTTCCCGATTACCGACTTCCGCGGCATTTCGCAGTTGGATTTTGTGGACTTTGAGATCGGCAACTGGGAGTGCAAGTGCGGCCACTTGAAGGGGCTGCATCACCTGCGCACGGCCTGCGTGCATTGCGGCGCGATGGTGATTACGGATCCGTTTCATTCCGGCGATGTGCTTTGCCAGAAGTGCGGAACGTACAACAAGAACACGCCCGATTTCTGCAACAAGTGCGGCGATCCGGTCAGCTTGCAGTTGAAGTACGACCAGCAGGAGTGCGAAGAGCGGGGCATGACCTTCTCCGCGCCGCTGCGGGTGACGGTCCGCCTGACGATTTACGACAAGGACGCCGAGACCGGCAACAAGACCATTCGCGACATCAAGGAGCAGGAAGTCTTCTTCGGCGATATTCCGTTGATGACGCCGAACGGCACCTTTATCGTGAACGGCACCGAGCGCGTGATCGTTTCGCAGTTGCACCGTTCGCCGGGCGTCTTCTATGAGACGGCGAACAACCATACCTACTTTTTGGGCAAGATCATTCCCTATCGCGGTTCGTGGGTGGAGTTCGAGTACGACCAGAAGAACACGCTCTATGTGCGCATCGACCGCAAGCGCAAGTTCCTGGGCACCATCTTCCTGCGCGCCCTGGGGCTGCGTTCGGACGAAGAGATTCTGAAGACCTTCTATACCGTGGACCGTGTGCATATTGCCGACGGCAAGCTGCTGTGGGCGGTTCCCGAGGACGCGACGGCGGGCACGCATCTGCTGGGCGCGAAGCCCGCGCACGCCGTGGTGCATGAGGGCGCGGAAATTGCACCCTCCGGCCGCAAGATTACCCCGCATTCGCTGAAGGCGATCCGGGCGGCTGCGATTGACCGGGTGGAAGTGGAGTCGGTCGAGTTGGACGGCGCCATGACCGCGGGCGACGTGGTGGATCTGAACACCGGCGAAGTGGTGGTGGAGGCCAATGTCGAATTGACGGCGGACCGCCTGCACAAGATCCTGGCCAGCGGCGCGGCGAGCTTCGAGCTCTTCTTCCCGGAGCGCGACGACGTAGGCAACGTCATCAGCAATACCCTGAAGCGCGATGCGATTCACAAGTCGGAAGAGGCGCTGATCGAAATCTACCGCAAGCTGCGGCCGGGCGACCCGCCGACGCTGGACACGGCGATGGCGCTGTTCGAGAGCATGTTCTTCGACGCGCGCAAGTACGATCTGTCCCGCGTGGGCCGCTTGAAGTTCAACATCAAGCTCTACGACAACCAGGAAACAACGCATCTGGATCAGCGCACGCTGACGCCGGACGACTTTTACGCGACCATCCGCTACCTGCTGAAGCTGCGCAAGAATATCGGCGCGGTCGACGACATCGATCACTTGGGCAATCGCCGCGTGCGCGCGGTCGGCGAACTGATGGAAAATCAGTTCCGCATTGGCCTGGTGCGCATGGAGCGCGCCATCAAGGAAAAGATGAGCGTCTATCAGGAACTGACGACGGCCATGCCGCACGACCTGATCAACGCCAAGCCGGTGATGGCGGCCATTCGCGAGTTTTTTGGCTCCTCGCAGCTTTCGCAGTTCATGGATCAGACCAATCCGCTGTCGGAGATCACGCACAAGCGCCGCTTGTCCGCTCTTGGACCGGGGGGCTTGTCGCGTGAGCGCGCCGGCTTTGAAGTGCGCGACGTGCATCCGACGCACTACGGCCGCATTTGCCCGATCGAAACGCCGGAAGGCCCGAACATCGGCCTGATCAGCTCGCTGAGCTGCTTTGCGCGCATCAACGAGTTCGGCTTCATCGAGTCGCCGTACCGCCGCGTGAAGGATTCCCGGATCCTGGATTTTGTGGAGATCACCAACGCTGGCGAAAGCGGCCTGCGCGTGGGCGACCACATCGAAAAGGAAGAAGCGGCGCGGTTGAACGCGGATTTGAAGAAGGCGGGCAAGCGGCTGATGGAGCACATCCCGTTCAGCTTCTACCTGTCGGCATGGGAAGAGGACAAGCACACCATCGCCCAGGCCAACATCGAGTTCAACGACGAGGGCGTCATCACCGAAGAGCTGGTGAATGCGCGGCGTGCGGGGAACTTTGTGCTCGTCAACAAGGAAGAGGTCGATTACATCGACGTCAGCCCGAAGCAGTTGGTGTCGGTGGCCGCATCCTTGGTGCCTTTCCTGGAGCATGACGATGCCAACCGCGCTCTGATGGGCGCGAACATGCAGCGGCAGTCGGTTCCTTTGCTGGTTAGCGAGGCTCCGCTGGTGGGCACCGGCATGGAAGGCGTGACGGCGCGCGACTCTGGCGCTGTTATTCTGGCGCGCCGCAACGGCGTGATCGACTCGGTCGATTCCACCCGCATCATCGTGCGCGTGGAGGGCGAACACAACCCGACGCAGCTTTCGCGCGAGGTTGGCTCGGACATTTATCAGCTCACCAAGTTCAAGCGCTCGAACCAGAACACCTGCATCAACCAGAAGCCGCTGGTGCGCGATGGCGACCGTGTGGTGAAGGGCGATGTGCTGGCCGACGGTCCTTGCACAGAGCATGGCGAACTGGCGCTGGGACGCAACGTGCTGGTGGCTTTTATGCCCTGGCGCGGATACAACTACGAGGACGCCATCCTCATCAGCGAAAAGCTGGTGCGGGAGGACTATTACACCTCGGTGCACATTGACGAGTTCGAGATCGAGGCTCGCGACACCAAGCTGGGCCCCGAGGAGATCACGCGCGACATTCCCAATGTGAGCGAACACGCGCTGCGCGACCTGGACGAGAGCGGCGTCATCCGCATCGGCGCCAAGATCGGCCACGGCGACATCCTGGTCGGCAAGGTCACGCCCAAGGGCGAGACGCAGTTGACGCCGGAAGAGAAGCTGCTGCGCGCCATTTTCGGCGAAAAGGCCGGCGATGTGCGCGACGCATCCCTCTCCTGCCCTCCGGGGGTTGAAGGCACGGTTGTTGATGTGCGCATCTTCAGCCGCAAGGGCCAGGACAAGGACGAGCGGGCCAAGCAGATCGAGACGGAATACGTCTCCAAGCTCGAAAAGAATCTGGGCGACGAGATCCGCATTCTGACCGACGAGCGCCTGAAGCGCCTGGAAGGCATCCTGGGCGGCAAGGTGGTGCTGGCCGACTTGCACGACGAGCGGACCAACAAGCGCCTGCTGACCAAGGACGCGATTCTGGACCGCGAAACGATCGAGCGCATCTCGACCAAGAACCTCAAGCGCATCCGCTACGCCGACAAGGATCCTCGCGTCAACGAGCAGATCGACGAGATCGAGGAGATGACTTCGCGGCAGATTGAAGTGCTGCGCAAGATCACCAACGAGAAGGTTGCCAAGCTGTCCAAGGGCGACGAGCTGCCTCCGGGCGTCATCAAGCTGGTCAAGGTTTATGTGGCCATGAAGCGCAAGCTTCAGGTGGGCGACAAGATGGCCGGCCGGCACGGCAACAAGGGCGTGATTTCGCGCATTCTTCCCGAGGAAGATATGCCGTATCTGCCCGACGGAACGCCGGTGGAGATTGTCTTGAATCCGCTCGGCGTGCCTTCCCGTATGAATGTCGGGCAGGTGCTGGAAACGCATTTGGGCTGGGCTGCTCATGAGCTGGGCAAGAAGGTTGCCGAGCTGGTGCAGGCCAACAGCGACGCGAACTATGTGCGCGAAGTCATGAAGAAGGAGTTCGCCGGGACGGCAACGTTGCGGCAGCTTCTGGAACTTGACGACGAGATGGTGGTACGCGTCGCCAAGGGCATGAAACGCGGCGTCTGGTTCGGCACCAATGTTTTCGACGGCGCGCAGGAGAGCGAGATCAAGGCTCTGCTGGCCACGGCTGGCCTGCCTAGCTCAGGCAAGACGGCGCTGTTCGACGGCATGACCGGCAATCAGTTTGAACAGCCGGTGACGGTCGGCTACATCTACATGCTGAAGCTCTCGCATCTGGTCGACGACAAGATTCACGCTCGCTCGATCGGACCGTACTCGCTGATTACGCAGCAGCCTTTGGGCGGCAAGGCGCAGTTCGGCGGGCAGCGCTTCGGAGAGATGGAAGTCTGGGCCCTGGAAGCATACGGCGCGGCTTACATCCTGCAGGAGTTGCTGACAGCCAAGTCGGACGACGTGTATGGCCGCACCAAGATTTACGAGGCCATCGTGAAGGGCGAGGCGGCCATTGAGCCGGGCGTTCCGGAGTCGTTCAACGTGCTGATCCGCGAATTGCAGTCGCTGTGCCTGGATGTGGAACTGCTGAAGCACGCTGACCTGGTGCCCAAGCTGCCCGCGCCGGAGCCTGAGCCGGAAGAAGAAGCAGCGGTCGCAGACTGATTTTGGCTTCCCACCCTAGCCGCAAAAACAAAAACGCGGCGAGGGTGGGGCACCCGGCAAAGTGAGCTGGGAGCCATCAGTTAGAAGCTTGTTTTCGGGGCCCTTCTTGAAAGCGGTAAACGCCGCTTCCCGGGAAGGGAGGGCCCATCAACAATCCCGGGAAAAGCCGCGGCAGAGGCCGTCAGGCCCGCCAAGGAGGGTTGCCTTGTTCCGTTCGAACCCGTTTGAGCTTTCCAGTCCCATCACCGATTTTGACGCCATTCGCATTCAGCTTGCATCGCCGGAGAAAATCCGCAGCTGGTCGCATGGCGAGGTCACCAAACCGGAGACCATCAACTACCGTACCTTCAAGCCGGAGCGCGACGGGCTTTTCTGCGCGCGTATTTTTGGACCCGTCACCGATTGGGAGTGCTTGTGCGGCAAGTACAAGCGCATGAAGCACCGCGGCGTCATCTGCGACAAGTGCGGCGTGGAAGTGACGGTCAGCAAAGTGCGCCGCGAGCGCATGGGCCACATCGAGCTGGCCTCGCCTTGCTCGCATGTCTGGTTTTTCAAGGGTCTGCCTTCGAGAATCGGCCACCTGCTGGATATTTCCCTTCGCGATCTGGAGGGCATTCTCTACTTCGAGTCCTATGTGGTGATCGATCCGGGCGACGCGCCGGTGAAGGAAAAAGAGATCATCAAGGACGAGGCCAAGTACCGCGAGCTGGACACGCAGTTCCGTCCCTCGGGTTTCAAGGCCATGATGGGCGCCGAAGCCATCAAGGAACTGCTCAAGCGGGTCAACATCGAGGAACTGGATGTTGAGCTGCGCGAGAGGATGAAGACCGAGACCTCGGCGCAGAAGAAGATCAAGTACGCCAAGCGTCTGAAGGTCGTCGAGGCCTTCCGCAAGAGCAACAACAAGCCGGAGTGGATGATTCTGGACGTGCTGCCGGTGATTCCTCCCGAGCTGCGCCCGCTGGTGCCGCTGGATGGCGGCCGCTTTGCCACCTCGGATTTGAACGATCTCTATCGCCGCGTCATCAACCGCAACAACCGGTTGAAGAAGCTGATGGACCTGCACGCGCCGGAAGTGATCGTGCGCAATGAAAAGCGCATGTTGCAGGAGGCCGTCGACGCGCTGTTCGACAACGGCCGCCGCGGCCGCGTGCTGAGGGGCGCCAACAACCGTCCGCTGAAGTCGTTGAGCGACACGCTCAAGGGCAAGCAGGGCCGCTTCCGCCAGAACCTGCTGGGCAAGCGCGTCGATTACTCGGGCCGTTCGGTGATCGTCGTGGGTCCGGATCTGAAGCTGCACCAGTGCGGTTTGCCGAAGAAGATGGCTCTGGAGCTGTTCAAGCCGTTCATCTATCACCGCCTGGAACAGACCGGCCACTGCACGACCATCAAGCAGGCCAAGGAAATGGTCGAGATGCAGGATCCGGTGGTGTGGGACATTCTGGAAGAGGTCATCAAGGACCATCCAGTGATGTTGAACCGCGCTCCCACGCTTCACCGCCTGGGCATTCAGGCTTTTGAGCCGGTGCTGGTCGAGGGCAAGGCGATCAAGCTTCATCCGCTGTGCTGCACCGCCTTCAACGCCGATTTCGATGGCGATCAGATGGCCGTGCACATTCCGCTGTCGCCCGAGGCGCAGATTGAAGCCAGCGTGCTGATGCTTTCCGCGCACAACATTCTTTCGCCGGCCTCCGGCCAGCCGATTACCGTGCCCACGCAGGATATGGTCCTGGGCCTTTACTACCTGACCAAGGCGAAGAAGAACGCCAAGGGCGAGGGACGCGTTTTCGCCAACTCGGAAGAGATCCTGATGGCTCTGGAAGCCAAGGAAGTGGAGACGCTGTCGCCGATCCGGCTGCGCTACACGGGCAAGATGCTGGATCTGACGACGGCCTATGACGATCAGGATCTGATGCATCTGGAGCCGGTCGACTGCAACAAGCAGTTCATTTCGACCACGGTGGGCCGCGTGATTCTGAACGACGAGCTGCCGAAAGGCATGCCGTTCGTCAATGGCCTGCTGAAGAAGAAGGGCATTGGCCAGTTGGTGAACTATTGCAACCAGAACCTCGGTCTTGAGGTGACGGTGGGCATGCTGGACAAGATCAAGGCGCTGGGCTTCAAGTACGCCACCGTCTCCGGGCTTTCGGTGGGCGTGGACGACATGGTGATTCCGGCCAGCAAATATACGACGGTCGCCGACGCCGACAGAAAGGTGATCGAGGTCCAGAAGCAGTACATGGACGGCGCCATCACCAACGGCGAGCGTGCCAACAAGGTCATTCAGATGTGGTCGTCGGTCACCGACAAGGTTGCTGACGAGATGTTCGCCAACATGAAGAAGGCGGACGACGAAGGCGCATTCAATCCGATTTACATCTTTGCCGACTCTGGCGCTCGTGGATCGAAACAGCAGATCCGCCAGCTCAGCGGCATGCGCGGACTGATGGCCAAGCCTTCGGGTGAAGTCATTGAAACGCCCATCACGGCGAACTTCCGCGAAGGGCTGACGGTGCTCGAATACTTCATTTCGACGCATGGCGCGCGCAAGGGCTTGGCGGATACGGCGCTGAAGACGGCCGATTCCGGCTACCTGACACGGCGGTTGGTGGACGTGGCTCAGGATGTGATCGTGACCGAGTTTGATTGCGGCACCTCCGAGGGCATCAGCGTCGGCTCGATCGTTGAGTCCGGCGACATCATCGAGGAGATGCGCGACCGCATCATCGGCCGTGTTTCCCTGGAGCGCATCAAAGACTTCGAAGGCAAGATCATTGTCGATATCAACCAACTGATTGACGAAGATGTCGCAGCGGCGATTCAGGCCGCGGGCGTTGAAAAGGTCAAGATCCGCTCGGTGCTCACCTGCGAGTCCAAGCGCGGCGTTTGCGCGCGGTGCTACGGGCGCAACCTGGGCTCGGGCCGCATGGTGGAGTTGGGCGAGACCTGCGGCGTGATTGCCGCGCAGTCGATCGGCGAGCCGGGCACGCAGTTGACCATGCGTACCTTCCACGTGGGCGGCACAGCCAGCCGCGTGGCCGACAAGTCGCGCGTGGATGCCAAGAACAACGGCATTGTGCACTTCATCAACATGAACTATGTCGAGAGCAAGGATGGCTCGCTGGTCGCCATGAACCGCTCCGGCTCGATCGTTGTTCAGGACGAAAAAGGCCGCGAGAAAGAGCGCTATCAGTTGGTGTATGGCGCCCGCCTCAAGGTGAAGGACGGCGATCAGGTCAAGCTGGGCCAGATGATGGCCGAGTGGGATCCGTATACCTACTCCATCCTGACCGAAATCGGCGGCACGATCGTCTTCAAGGATCTGCAGGAAGGCGTCACGCTGAACGAAGAAGTGGATGAAGTCACCGGCCTCTCGCGCTGGGTGGTTGCCGATGCCCCCGACGAAAAGCGGCAGCCCACCATCGTGGTGAAGAACGCCAAGACGCACAAGCGCTACCTGTTGCCGCGCGGCGCTCACCTGATGGTCGAGGACGGATCTGAAGTGGGTCCGGGCGATGTCCTCTCCAAGATTCCCAAGGAGAGCACGCGCACCAAGGACATCACGGGCGGCCTGCCGCGCGTGGTGGAACTGTTCGAGGCGCGCAAGCCCCACGAGACAGCCATCATCAGCGAAATCGACGGCGTGGTCCGCTTTGGCGATGTCGTCAAGGGTCTGCGCAAGATCTACGTGACGGCGGATAACGGCGACGAGAAGGAATACTCGGTGCCGCGCGGCACGCATGTCAATGTGCAGGAGGGCGAGCGGCTCGCTGCTGGCGAACCTCTGATGGATGGGCCGTTGAACCCGCATGACATTCTGGACGTGCTGGGCGAGAAGGCTTTGCAAGCCTACCTGGTGAACGAGATTCAGGAAGTCTATCGTCTGCAGGGCGTGGCGATCTCGGATAAGCATATCGAGGTCATCGTGCGGCAGATGTTGCGCTGGGTGCGCATCGACGATGTGGGCGATACCGAATTCCTGCTCGATCAGCAGGTGGACAAGTTCCGCTTCCGTGCAGAGAACGAGCGGGTCTTGGCCAAGGGAGGCCGTCCGGCGATCGGGCGTCCGCTGCTGTTGGGCATCACCAAGGCATCGCTTTCGACCGACAGCTTTATCTCCGCGGCCAGCTTCCAGGAGACGACGCGCGTGCTGACCGAGGCGGCCATCAATGGCGCCGTGGACAACCTGCGCGGCTTGAAGGAGAACGTGATCGTTGGGCGGTTGATTCCGGCCGGAACGGGCCTGGAGTACTATCGCAACGTTCAACTCAGCCCGGAGCTGGAGGAGGCCGCTGCCCGCGTTCAGCAGGAAGTCACTGCCGAGCAGGAAGCCGCCGAGCGCGAACTGGAACTGATGCGCCAGGAGGGCGAAGCCGAGGAGATGGCGGCCGAATAACGGCTCGTTGTCCCGGAAGGCTTTTTCTTCCACTCAACCTGAAAAGGCCCGGCTCACGCCGGGCCTTTCTTTTTGATTCGGCAAATCAATGCGGTCAGGCTGCCCTAGCCTTCTCAGCTTTTTCATCATAAGCGCTGCTGGGCAGGGCTATTGCATGAAAACACGTCAAATAACAAGGTGAGGCTCGGATTGCAATTCACATTTCCCAGTAGCATACTTGGAGTATCAGTGAGGCTAAAATGACCGAACCTAGGACAAAGCTTTACAAAGCCACGGCTGCAGAATGTGTACATGTTATGGCTCAAGATAGCGCAATAAAGAGTTCCCGCCGCTTGCCAGACAAGCCTTGGAAATACAATCCTCCTGCGCCGATTGGTGCGGTGCGCCCCAAGCCTGTGATTGTACCTAAAGCGAAATAGCTGGAGAAGCCGTGCCTGATAAAGCCGAGGCGTTGGGCATTTTGCTGGTTTTGCTGCCGGGGTTTGCCTCGGCGTATCTGGTCCAGCTTCTAGCGGCTCGCCGCAAGCAAACAGAACTTGACAAAATAATAGAAGCTCTGATTTTTAGCCTATTTATTTATCTCATTACGCTTCCGTTCTTCGGCTACTCGTTACCGATTGCATGGCATCCGGGCAATGCACAGCACAGTGATTCTTGGCAGATTTTTGTTGTCTGGCCACATCTACTGATACTGGCGCTTCTCGCGATAGTATTGGGCGCGTTATATGCTGCCAGCATCAATCACAACTGGTTGACGGCTCCGTTCAGATGGCTAAGGGTTTCAGAACGATCCGCACGCAGTTCGGTATGGAATGATGTATTTTCCGATCTGCGGGGCTTTGTGCAGGTTGGACTTTCCGACGGACGATCTGTCATTGGCTGGATACGAAACTACTCCGACGAAGATGAAACAACTGAACTTTTCCTTGAAGATGCCGCGTGGGTCGATAGTGACGGCCAAGAGTTTTCCATTCTCGGCCCCGGCATTCTGCTGACGAAAAGTCTTGGAATCGAATACGTCATGTTCCTTGACTCTGGTAGTGAAGACTCCCCGGCTGAAGCCAAATAGGCTGAGGTTATATACCGGCTCTGTCTATTTGTCGCTGCTATCGCACCACCCTTCGCGCTAAAATTCACATATGCCTGATGCCACAACGCTATCGCCCGAAGTTTTGGCCAAGTACGAGCCCGTCATCGGACTCGAGGTCCATGTGCAACTGCTCACCGCCACCAAGGCCTTCTGCGGCTGCGCCAATCAGTTCGGCTCGGAGCCCAATACCAACATCTGCCCGGCCTGCCTCGGGTTGCCCGGCAGCCTGCCCGTGCTGAACCGGAAGGCCGTCGAGTTTGCCGCGCTGGCCTCGATGGCCCTCAACTGCGAGGTGCGCGAGCGCTCCATCTTCGCCCGCAAGAACTACTTCTATCCCGACCTGCCCAAGGGCTACCAGATTTCGCAGTTCGACAAGCCTCTGGCCGAGCACGGCTGGATTGACGTGCCCGCGGCGGACGGCTCGACGAAGCGCCTGGGCATCACCCGCCTGCACATGGAAGAGGACGCCGGCAAGAGCATTCACGACGGGCTGGCCGACTCCGCCCACCACACCTCGATCGACCTGAACCGCTGCGGTACGCCGCTGGCCGAGATCGTCTCCGATCCCGACATGCGCACCCCGGACGAGGCCTGGGAATACCTGACCCGTCTGAAGGAAATTCTGCTTTACTGCGGCGTTTCCGACTGCAACATGGAGGAGGGGTCGCTGCGCTGCGACGCCAACGTGAGCGTTCGCCTGAAGGGCGCGCCGCAGTTCGGCACCAAGGCCGAAGTCAAGAACCTGAACAGCTTCCGCTACGTCCGCGCGGCTCTGCAATACGAAATCGAACGCCAGATCGAGGTGATCGAGTCCGGCGACCGCGTCACGCAGGAAACCCGCCTGTGGAACTCCGCCGAGAACCGCACTTTTTCCATGCGTTCCAAGGAGCAGGCGCACGATTATCGCTACTTCCCCGAGCCGGATCTGCCGCCGCTGGTCGTCTCCGCCGCGTTCCTGGCCGAAACCAAGAAGAAGCTGCCCGAGCTGCCTGAAGCGCGACGCGCCCGCATGATCGACGAGTACAAACTGACCACGCAGGATGCCTTCACGCTGACCGCGACCAAGGAAGAAGCCGACAATTATGAAACTTGGGCAAGAAAAGCCAAGAGCCCGCACCGCGTCGCCAATGTGCTGTTGAGCGAGCTGGGCGGACGCCTGAAGGCGCTCGACCTGGACCTGGAACACTCGCCCGTTTCCATGGCGGGCGTGGTTCTGGCCGCCGATCTGCTGGAAGAGAACAAGATTAGCTCCAAGCAGCTCAAGCAGCTCTTTGATGTGTGCTTTGAAAAGGGAGAGGACTTCGCGGCGGTCTACGAGCGCGAAAAGCCCCAGCAGATTTCCGACGCTTCGGCCCTGGAAGCCATGATCGATCAGGTGATTGCCGCCAACCCCAAGCAGGTGGCGCAATTCCGCGGCGGCAAGACGACCGTGGCCGGATTCTTCGTTGGCCAGGTGATGAGAGCCTCGAAGGGCCAAGCCAACCCGGCCCTGCTGAGCCAGTTGGTCACCAAAAAACTAGCAGAGTAATGCCGTCCACGGCATTCATAAAATGCCGTGGACCTCGCCTCTACTTCATCTTTAGCTCCACCTCAAACTGCTTGCGCGCGTCCCAGGAGCTGACGGTCTTGACGGCGGTTTTCTTGCCGCCTTTCTCCGCCCAAAGCTCATGATCCTCGGCCATATTCACCTGGGCAAACTGAAAGCGGCCCTTCTCGTTGGTTGTATAGCTGCGAATCGTCTTGGACTTCAGATCCTTGAGAAAGACCGTGGCGCCGGCCACCGAAGCGGAATTCGAGTCCACCACGGCGCCCATCACCACGCGCTGGCCAAGATTCTGCGCCTGCGCCGCAAACGGTCCCGTTCCCATGCCGGATCGCAGTGAAACCGATGCTGTCAACAGAATGGCAAACGCCACCCCTACCGCCAAACTCGTTCTCTTCAACCTCACTCTTACGCCTCTTCCTCGTCTTCGCTGGGCAAATCGTCGTCGTCCTCGTCCAGATCGTCTTCCACCTTGGTCAGCTCCAGCGGTTCAACGCCAACGACCTCATACTCGGTTCCACATTCATCACACGTAATGATGTCGCCTTCACTGACCTCATCGATATCGATGTTGAGATCATTTTCGCATTCAAAGCAGATGGGCATGGCAGTCTCCTTTTTCTTCAGAATATTTCGCATTGCAGGATGACGGTACAGCACACTACAACTCCGCTATTCTTTTGGAAAAGCCGCCCCACGTCAAGAGGCAAGCGCCGAAATCGCAACCGGAGCTTCCAAAAGGAAGAATACGCCATCCGTTCCCGTTTCGATGCGCGTGGGCTCTCCGGAGATGGTTTCAGAATGGAACCGCGCCAAAATTTGGAAGCCGAGCCGCCGCCCATCCGTCTCGTCCATGACACTCGACCGCTCCACGGTTTACCCTGTGACTGACCCTATGTCCAGATTTGGCGCTAGTCCGTTATCCTTCCCCGAGTTCCGTGGCGCTCCTCGCCGCCTGATTCTCTGGAACCTCGCCGCCTATTTTGTCTTGGCTCTGGCGCTGTTGCCCGCTCCGGTCACCGCCAGCCGCCTGGCTCTGGCTTTCTCCTTTGCGCCCAGCGCCTTTCTGCACGGCGCGCTCTGGCAGCCGCTCACTTACAGCTTTGTGCACGTTGGCCTGCTGGGCACGCTCTTTGAACTGCTTTCGCTCTGGTTCCTGGCCGGTTTTCTTGAAAGCTATCACAAATCGGGCTGGGTCGTCGGCCTCTACGCCGTTTCGGTGCTGGGGACGGCGGCGGCCGCCGTCGCCCTTTACGCGTGCAGCCAGGCGCTGGGCTTCGCGACCGTCGCCATGCCGCTTTACGGCTGCTTCGGAGGCATCTTTGGCCTGCTTGTAGCCATCGGCGCGCTCTACGGCGACATGGAATTCATGCTTTTTCCGTTGCCGATCAGCATCAAGGCCCGCTATCTGGTCGCCGTCTACGCGCTGGTGACCGTGGCCATGCTCTTCGGCCAGCAGCGCATGTACGCCTTTGCGCAGTTGGGCGGCGCGCTGGCCGGCTTGCTTTACATCCGCATGGCCCCGCGCCACGGCTTTTCCGTTTCTCTGAGTGAGCCATGGTACGCCGCGCGTAACCGCTACTACCGCTGGAAGCGCCGCCGCGCCGCCCGCAAGTTTGAGGTTTACATGCGCTCCCAGGGCCGCACCGTCCACTTCGACGGCAACGGCCATCCCATCGAAGACGACTCCAACGACAAAAGCCGCTGGAACTGAACGATGCTGAGCGCATGCAACCCCTGATCCGGTAAAATCTTAACTGGTATGTCTATCAAATTAGCCTTTCTCTTTCCGGGGCAGGGCTCGCAGGCCGTTGGCATGGGCCGCGAACTTGCCGAGCGTTTTCCCGTTGCCCGCGACACCTTTGCCGAGGCCGATGAGGCCGTTGGCTTCCCGCTCACAAAGCTGATCTCAGAAGGGCCCGCGGAAGACCTCAAGCTGACGGAAAACACCCAGCCAGCCATTCTTACCGTAAGCATTGCCATTCTGCGCGTGCTGGAACTGCATGGAATTGAGCCGGCACTGGTCGCCGGGCACTCCCTGGGCGAATGGTCGGCCCATGTGGCCGCCGGCACCCTCTCGTTTGCCGACGCCGTGCGCGCCGTCAAGGCTCGCGGACGCGCCATGCAACTGGCGGTTCCCGTCGGCCAGGGTGGCATGGCTGCCATTCTCTCGCTGACCGCCGAGCAGGTCATCGAGATCTGCCAGCAGGCAGCCCAGGAAACCGGCCTGACGGTCTCGGCGGCCAACCTGAACTCTCCCGGCCAGACGGTCATCTCCGGCGCGCTGGAGGCGGTCGAGAAGGCCTCCGCGCTGGCCAAGGCCAAGGGCGCGCGCCGTGCCGTCATGCTGCCCGTCAGCGCTCCCTTCCATTGCGCCCTGATGCAGCCCGCGCAGGAAGAAGTGGCGCGCGTGCTCGCCGGCATCACGCTCTCCGATCCTCGCATCCCCGTAGCCGCCAACGTCACCGGCGGCCTGGTCACAACCGCCGAGGAGGCCAAGGACGTCCTCACGCGCCAGGTCACCGGCGCGGTGCATTGGGTCGATTGCATGAAGGCGCTGATCGGCGCTGGCGCTCAGGCTTTTGTCGAGGTCGCTCCCGGCAAGGTGCTCTGCGGCTTGCTCAAGCAGATTGACCCGGCGCAAAAATCCATGAACGTGGAAGATGCCGCCAGCCTGGACAAGACGCTGACAGATCTGAAAGCCATCGAGTCTGCCCAATAAAGCCAATGGGCTCCATCCTCATCGCGCTTGCCGCGAAAAGAATGGAGCCCACTGAGCAAACTTCCCCATCGACACAAGGGAGCCGCTACGAAATTCCTCCCGGCCCTTCCAGAAACTGCACGTCTTCCGGCGAAAAACTCAGCGTATGATCGCGCGGATCATAGTCCAGATTGATTGCCTTGCTCTTTCGCCCGTTGACGAAGGTGCCGGTATGCAGTACGTTGCCAACCACGTGGGTGGCGGCAATCCGGTGGCTGAGAATCTGCCCATAGTCGTTGTCCGGGCTCGTCGTGCTCCAATCCTTCTGAAAACGGTCAAATGTATAGCTGGCGTACTTCTCCGGGTGCTGCTGCCAATTCTTGTCGTGAACCCAGACGCCATAGGCTGCGGGCATATCGTTCTTTTCCAGGTCCTTGAAGAAGGCGTTGACCGTCATTCTTCCCCGCAGGTGCGTTTGCCAGCGCCAGGGCCAGTCCACCGGGCGGCCAGCCACCAGCCACCAGCCAATAAACAGCACCAGCAGCGCACCCGCCGCGCTCAACAAAATCACGTGCCGGCGGTGATCGCGAACTTCGTCAAACTGTGGAGCGTCGAGCAGTGTCATTGTCTGGTTTCCTCGGACTTAGAATACGTCAAGATAGGGAACAGGGAATAGGGACTAGGGATTAGGGGTTAGGGATTAGCAAGCCGACCTAACCTAGCACAAACCAATTCCGCCCTTAATTTAGACACCGTCAACCAGCCCGCTGTTCCCTAGTCCCTAAACCCTAATCCCTGCTTCTTAGTCTTTGCTGTACGTTGTCCGGCTCTTCTCGTCGTGCCGTTCGAGAGCCAGCTCGATCAGACGGGTAATGAGATCCTTGTACTTGATCCCGGTGGCCTCCCACAGCTTCGGATACATGCTGATGCGGGTGAAGCCCGGCATGGTGTTGACTTCGTTCAGGTAGATGCGCCGATGGCCCTCCGGCTCCATCAGGAAATCCACCCGCGACAGGCCAGAAAGATCGCACGCCTTGAATGCCGCCACGGCCATCTCCCGAATCTGCTTCGCCTCGGCTTTGCTCAGCTTGGCTGGAATCACCGGGACCGAATCGTCGGAAAGATACTTGGCCTCGTAGTCATAGAATTCCTTGCCGGGGACGATTTCGCCGACGACGCTTGCCTTGGGCTCGTCATTGCCCAGCACGCCGACTTCAAACTCGCGCGCCTTGGTCGCCTTGCCGCCCACGCCCAGTTCCACCACCAGCTTGCGGTCATACTTGGCGGCGAGCTTCAGCGCGGCCGTCAATTCCTTGCGGTCATGAGCTTTGGAAATTCCCACCGACGAACCAAGATTCGCCGGTTTCACAAACACCGGGTACTTGAGCGCCGCCTCGACTTCGGCCACGGCCTTGCGCGGCGAGCGTTCCCACTCAGCCCTCAGCAGCGTCACGTAGCGGACCTGAGGCAGCTTGGCCTGGAGGAAGAGCCGCTTCATCACGTCCTTGTCCATGCCCGCCGACGAGCCCAGCACGCCCGCGCCGACATAGGCGATTCCCGCCAGCTCGAAGAGCCCCTGGATGGTTCCATCCTCGCCAAAGGTTCCGTGCAGCACCGGGAAAACCACGTCCAGGCCGCTCAGCGCAACGCCGCTTTCGACAGCTTCGGCTTCGCCCTGAGCCTCCGGCGCTCCGGCACCCTTCAGCAGCACCTGCGCCGCCTCGCCGGTCAGCCAATGCCCGGACTTGTTGATTCCGATCGGCACCACGTCAAACTTGCGGCGGTCAATCGCCTTCAAAATCGAAGCGGCCGATTGCAGCGAAACTTCATGCTCGCCGCTCCGCCCGCCAAATAGAATTCCAACTTTCAGCTTTTTCGCCATGTTATTTGATCACCGTTTTGGGTACTCGAAATATCGCTTTGATGCAATCCAGGTTGGTTACCGCGATCTGCACGTGAGTCTTTTCAAGAAAAGCGGAGCCGTCGTAAATCGGTTTGCCTTCCGTAAAAATACCTCGAACCGTGTCAATCGGCTCCGCTCCGGAATCTCGAATAATCTGATGAAGACATCGAATGACGGCACAGTCCAAGCGCCGCCTCCAGTTCTCTGGTCCATTCACAGGCAGTGGACCGCCTGATGGAATAGTTCCCAGTAAACTTCGATGCGCATCCCTTAAATTTTCAATGGAGTCTTTGGTCGTCAGATCGAGGCATAGCCCTAAATCAATCGCCGCGCCCACGACAAAAGGATGGCGAACTTCCTCGCCACGTTTTTGTTTTTCCCGCGCGAACTCCAACGCACGATACGGATTGGATTCCCAAAAATACACGCCGGGGCCAAGCCAATCGTAATCGTTGTTGCTGAGCTTGAACGATTTGGAGCCGGAAAGCAGACGCTCCCCTAAGTCACGATCACAGCCGTGATAGGCGAGCACGAAACTTGTGGAGAGATGATGCACAATCTATCGATAGTTCTTCGTCAACCGGCCCGTGGGCGTATAAATTCCCATCTCGACCAAAACCGCTAACGCGTGCTCTGGCGACTGCGTAGCCTTCCGCGTGAAGGCCTTCGCCGCGCGCTTGAACTCGCGAGTAAAATTCTCGCTCCGCGGATCAAGCTTCGGCGCAGTTCCATTTCTGGTCGAAGTCAGCACTTTCTTTGTCATCCCGCCAGCCCTCAAGTCCCTGTTTTTCAATTGTAACTCTGACTTCGTGATTTTCTTGAAGGCCTGTCAGCGTTTGCGGCTCCGTTCCTTCACGGGATCTTCTTCCCAAATGCCGAGCAGGCCGGTTCCACCGCGCAGGTCGCATTACTAACGTACTTCAAAAGGGCGATGAGGGGATAGCGCTTCGTATTAGTGAAGTGATACCCTCACTCATTACCAGTGCATTCAGATCACACTCCGGCGCGCGCTTTTTTCTCCTGCGGGAGTGATCCATTCGCCAGAAACAGACGTCGACTTGGAAACGCGAGCGAAGCAGTGATCGCATGGCCAGATTTCGTCCAATGAAGAAGCTCTTTCCCGCAATCTCGATTCTTCTCGGTTGGGCCTCGTTTGGCTGGGCCGTTGCGCCCGCGCCTCTAACGACTTTGCGCGCCGTTCATGCTTTGACGAATGAGGAAGCCCGGCAGAAAATGCCGGTGGTTTTTGAAGCCACGGTCGTCTATTCGCGCGGATATGAGAATCTGCTCTTTGTCCAGGACGGCGATGCCGCCATCTTTGTCCGTCCCCCCACAAACAGCACAATGACTCCCGGGGACCGCGTCCTGGTGCATGGAACGATGCAGGCGAGCTTCCGTCCCCTGGTCGTTGGCACGAGTGTAACCTTGCTTCATCACGGTCCCAGGCCCAAGCCAATTTCCACCACTTTTGAGGAGTTGATTCGCGCCCAGCACGACTCCATGCTGGTTACAATGCGCGCCGTTGTCCGTGATGCGGACCTAGTGGCAAGTCCGCTGGCCCCCGTGCGCGGCGCCCGTCTGCAGTTGCTTGCCGAAGGCGGTCACTTCGAGGCGAATCTTGACAGCGACGACGCCAACGCCCTCAAAGGCCTCTTGGACGATGAAATCGAGATCACGGGCACCGCCGCCGGGAAGTTTGACAACAAGATGCAGCAGACCGGGGTCGTGCTCTACGTTTCCTCTCTGAGGGACATCAAAGTTCTCAAGCACGCCAGCTCCAGTCCGTGGTCCCTGCCGGTCACGCCCATGGATAAGGTTCTTGTCAACTACCAGATACGCGACCTCACGCCGAGGGTCCGGGTTCAGGGCACGATCACCTACTATCAGCCTGGTTCGGCCGTTGTCCTGCAGAACGGTGCCAAGAGCCTGTGGATTGAAACCAACAGCCGTGAGCCCTTGCAGATTGGCGATCTGGCGGATGCGACTGGCTTTCCCAGCGCGCACAACCGCCTTCTGACCCTGACCGACAGCGAGATTCGGGACAGCCATGCCTTTCAGCCCGTCACGCCGTATGTGGCAACCTGGCACCAATTGGGCTACTGGAACAGCAATCGCGCTGAAGGGCATCTGTACGATCTGGTTTCCATTGAAGGGCAAGTCGTGGCAAAGGTCCGGGAGGCCACGCAGGATGAGTATGTTCTGACCGCGGATGGCCGCCTGTTCTCCGCCATTTATCATCATCCGGACGCGGCCAGCAACGCCCAGCTTTTCCCGATCATGCAGATTCCCCTCGGTTCCAGGGTTCGCGTCACCGGCATCTGTACGGTCATGGATCCAAGCAATACGATCGTCATGGGCGAAGAGATCCCATTCAACATTCTGCTGCGTTCCTTCGACGACATTACGGTCGTCGCCATGCCTTCCATGTTGAACATTCACAACCTGGTTCTTGTGGCCGGCCTGACGTTGCTGATGGCAATTGCCGTAGGCATCTGGGGGTGGATCCTCAACAGAAAAGTGCGCAGCCAGACCGGCAAACTGGCCACCATGGCGCAATTCGAGCAGCGCCGCAGCCGGATTCTCGAGGACATCAACGGTTCGAAACCCCTGGCTGAAATCATCGAGCAGATTACCGGATTGGTCTCCTTTTTGCTGCATGACGCGCCCTGCTGGTGTGAGGTTATGAATGGCACACGAATTGGCAAGCGCCCCATGGATACGGAGCACCTGCGCATTGTTTCCGCGGAAATACCGGCCCACTCCGGACCGTCGATTGGAAAAATCTTTGCCGCTCTCGCTCCGCAAACTCCGCCCACCGCCTCCGAGGAGGAAGCCCTCTCCGTGGGATCGCGGTTGGCCTCGCTAGCCCTGGAAACCAGGCGTCTTTATTCCGACCTTCTCCACCGCTCGGAGTTCGACCTGCTCACCGATATTTACAACCGCTTCTCGCTGGAGAAGCATCTGGACCGCCAGATTGAAGATGCGCGGCAGAATGCCGCCAGCTTCGGCCTGATCTACATCGACATCGATCAATTCAAGCAAGTCAACGATGCTTACGGCCATCACGTCGGAGACCTCTATCTTCAGGAGGCGGTGCAGCGCATGAAACAGCAGCTTCGCGCCCACGACCTGCTGGCGCGGCTGGGCGGCGACGAGTTCGCCGTGCTGCTTCCAATGGTGCATAGCCGCGCCGATATCGAGGATGTCGTTCAGCGCCTGGAACGAGGATTCGACGCATTCTTCAGCCTCGATGGACACCTTCTGCATGGCTCGGCCAGCATCGGCATTGCCCTGTATCCAGAAGACGGCACGACGGGCGATCAACTCTTGAACGCCGCCGACGCAGCCATGTACGCCATCAAAGCCGCCAAGCACTCGTCAAGCTCCGAATGAGTCCGGCTTCACTCTTCCGCGGACGGGGTGTCGGCAGAGCGCTGCAGGCGGCCCACGCCGTTGAAGGCGGCCACTTTGTAACATTCGACATAAGTGGGATAGTTGAAAACGGTGTCGATGAAGTAGTCCACCGTGCCGCCCAGAATCATGACCGCCTGGCCCACATGAATCAGCTCGCTGGCGCCCTCGCCGATGATGTGCACACCCAGCACCTTGCGGGTTTCGCGATGGAAGAGCAGCTTCAGACGGCCGGTGGTGTCGCCGCGAATCTGCCCGCGGGCGGTTTCGCGATAGTACGCCATGCCGACCTCGTAGGGCACACCCTCGCTGGTCAACTGCTCTTCGGTCTTGCCGATGAAGCTGATCTCCGGAATGGTGTAGATACCGTAGGGATAGAAGCTGGGATTGGAGGCGGCGGCGCGGTCGTTGAAGGCGCGCGCGGCGGCGATGCGTCCCTGCTCCATCGAAACCGAGGCCAGCGAAGGGAAGCCGACCACATCGCCTGCGGCGAAGATGTGCTTCACCTTGGTGCGGTAATGCTCGTCGACGGGGATGCGGCCGCGGGCGTCGGCCTCCAGCCCGGCAGCGGCCAAGTTCAGCTCGTCGACCGCGCCCTGGCGGCCGATGGTGTAGAGCAGCGCGTCGCCGGAGACGATCTTATTGCTGAGCAAGTGGGCGACCACGGAGCCGTCGGCGAGCTCTTCCACGCTGACGAGTTCTTCGCCCAGGCGAAGCGAAACGCGGCTGTCGCGCAAGTGGTAGCTGAGAGCTTCGACGATCTCGCGGTCAACGAATTCAAGCAGACGCTCACGCTTTTCAATCAACGAGACGCGCACGCCGAGCGTGGCGAACATGCAGGCGTATTCGACGCCGACGACGCCGCCGCCCACGACGGTGAGCGTGTGAGGCAGCTCCGGCAGGTTGAGAATCTGGTCGCTGTTGATGATGGTGCGGCCATTGATGGGCACCGTGGGCGAGGCGGAGGGCCGGGTGCCAACGGCCACGATAATGCGGCTGGCTTCCAGCGTCGTGTTGGCCAGCGGCCCCTCGACGTAGATCTGATGGGGATCGACAAAGCGTGCCATGCCGTAGATGACGTCGATGCCGTTGCGCATCAGTTGCGACTCGGTGACGTTCACCTCGCTGTGGATGACGGCCTGGACGCGAAAGGCCAGGTCGGCCATGGTGATCTTGTCCTTGACCCGGTAGCTGACGCCGTAGATGGCACGGTAGTTGTAGCCGGACAGATGCAGCACGGCTTCGCGCATCGTCTTGGAAGGAATAGTGCCGGTGTTGATGCAAACGCCGCCGACGACGGCACGGGCCTCGACCACGGCCACGCGCTTCTTCATCTTGGAGGCGGCAACGGCGGCCCGCTGTCCGGAAGGCCCGGAACCGATGACAACCAGGTCATACTTTACGGTGCTCATAAGAGGGGTTCTCCTGAGCCGTCTTCCGCCGGGAGCGTAGAGCGCCCGAACCGAAGACGCCATCATCCTGTGCAGAAGGCTACCACAGCGCGGATTGGGCAGTCATTGTATTTAGATGCTTGTTTACGGGTGGGTGTTGGGAAATCATTCGCCTCCCTGGTCCCAGAAGCGCGACCTGGGGCACCCGGCTTATAACTCGTCGATTGATTTCGGCCACATGATTTCTATATAACGCCGAAATCCCTCCAGGTCATTCCGTAATCGTATTTGAGTAACTTTGTCGCCGAATTCACCTGCAATAGCGTATTGTGTAGCGATTGAGAATCCGGGCAAAAGAGTACCAACAATCTTGCATGCCGCAGGGTTCGGTTCTCCAAGCAGAAAAAGTGAAATTGGGGTAGCGACATGAGCAGCCTGCTTGATGAAATCATCCCCGCATTGGCTGATCTGCATACAAAATTCGTCAACCGCCTCGCGCTGCGTCTCCCATGCCGCCTTGATCAGCATTTCACGGAAGTCCTGCTGATCGTTCTGCTGAGGAACGTAGCCCTGGGCTCGCATCAATTCTATGAAAGTAAATAACTGGTATCCCATGAGAGCAAGGTCGGCTTCGCCTCCCAAAGCCCGCTTTTCGGGGGGGATGACTTGACCAAGTACCTGCTCGATGTTATGAACGGTCGTGTCAAAATGAGCTTTTCGTACCGTCTCAAATCTTGATGCAAGCGATTGAGCGTGTGCAGCGTGTACGTCCAAGTTTGAACTCTCGAAGAATCTCATCTTCTCTCCGATCCAGCAAAAGATGTCGACACAGGTAGACTACTATTTTTCTCGGGGCACGGAGACATTTAAATCATGAATTCCCGAATCTCGAAAAACGCTATCGCGCGCCGGGGTTGACGCCCAGGCCGGCATCGACGGCATTGAGCAGCGCCCCGGTGGAGTCGCTTTTATAGTCCCAGAACATCACGCCACGGAGCTTGTGGCGGAGCGCGTACCTGCACTTGGCCGCGAGCGACTGCGGGTCGTCGTACGAAACGAAGACCTTCGTCTCCGGGTTGTACAGGTATGGAGCCGAAGCGATGGGATCCCAGAAGCGGATGAATCCATTCTTCAGAAGAGTTTCCGGCGCGGCGCTAAACCGCTCGTCCGAGAGAGGCTTCCCGGGCTGAAAGAGGCCATTGCCAGCGGAGGAAACTTCGCTCCATGCATGACTGTAAAAGGGTACGCCGAGGACGATTTTGTGGGCGGGAACGCCAGCCTGCTCAAACTCCTGTACCGACCTGTCAGCCGAAATTCTTCTCGGGTCGGCGGGATTGGTGAAAAGGGGCGCATGATGTCCGGTGGCGGCGTCGGCAGAATCATAGTAGTCGTAGGCCATCAGGTTTATCGCATCCACAATCCGGGCCACCTTGTTCATCTCGGTATGCGCGAGAAAATTTGAAAACGCTCCGGCCGCGACGGTGAGATAGAGCCGCCGGTGAAGCTGCTTTTGCAGCTTGTTGAAGCTCTGGCGCAGTTCCCGGAGCAGCAGTGTGTAATTCTGCTGGTCCTCGGGGCGGAAGTTGTCGTTGGCTCCGCGAATCCCCGGATACTCCCAGTCGATGTCCAAGCCATCGAGTTCGTGGCGGCTCACGTAATCGGCCACGCTGGCAATAAAGACGGCGCGGCTCTGCCGGGTGAGGGCGATGTCGGAAAAGCCGCCCGAACGGCCCCATCCGCCCACGGAGACGAGCACCGTCAGGGAGGGGTTTTGCTGCTTGAGAGCAACCAGCGAGGCAAGGTTTTTGTCGTCGTTGGCGAAGCTGTTCACGATGCGACCGCCCTGAAGATCGGCGAAGGCATAGTTGATGCGCGTCAGCTTCCGCGCGGCGATGTCGCCGGGCTGAATCAGGGTGTTTGTCGGAAAGACATAGGCGGCGACCACGGGCCGCGGCGCGGCTGCACCAACCAACAGAGTGAAAGAAACGCCAAGCCACACAACAAAAAGCAGATACAATTTAGACAAAATACTTCTATCGACTTCGATGACCCGGCCTCCGGTGATCTTTACTGCGGCATGGACTGGGGACAGTCTCGTGCCTACTCCAGTTTAAAACCTGAGCGCTGCAAGGAATGGGATAGGCCAACGCTGCATACTTTATTGGTCGGATGTGGGCCAGCCGCCCGCTCATCACGATAAAACTTTTATCGCGATGAGCGGGCACAGATTCTCATGATTTATGGTGATTCTTCGGGGAGGATGAACGGGCTACCTGCCCACGTCCTCGATACCAACCTGATTCGGTGCTGGAGAGGTACAATTTGCAGTATGCGATAAGGGGATTGTATGAATGATGGACAACTTCCAATTGATCCAGCCGTTGATGCTGTATCCCCAGAGAATGCCGCCGAAAAGAAGGGCGGAGAAGCACCATCCACTGCCCCGCCACCCCCTCCTAAGCCCCAACCATCCGAACCACATCAAAACAAAACCTGTATATGCCGCCCAGATCAAACGCCATGGTGGAAGGGCACTCTTGAAATCGTTACGCTCTCGATAGGGATTTTTGGTCTGATTGTTTATTGGAATCAGTTGAAAGTGATGAGTGGTCAGCTCACTCAGATGCAGGGGAGTTCTGGACAGACAGATCAATTGATCGGTCTCTATCGGCAACAACTGGCGCAACTCACAAAACAGGCCGGGGATACCCACGCTTTGGCTGTAGATGCCGGTAAACAGGCTGACGAAGCGGGAAAACAAGCTGTTGCCGCCAAGTCCATGTCCGAGCTTACGGCTAGGCAGTTTTCCTCCTCTCAACAGGTAATCGAATCTCAACGGGCTTCGATTAGCGTTTCTCCCTACAGCGTAGATCATCCGATGACATTCCAAGAGCAGCATGAAATGTCGTTCGCCTTTACGCTCGCACTGGTAAACAACGGGGCTTTTGCAGCCAATGATGTGAGAACGCGGTATAAGCTCTACTTTTCCAAATTTGACAACAGAATTTTTCACGAACCCGGAAAACGACAACGAGAACTCTGTAAGGCACCTTTTCCGCCGGAACCGGCGGAAATAGGACCTTCACCAAAATTGACTATCTATTCCGGAAAGGTTGCTCCAATACAAATCAATGGAGGATGGGGAATTGCACCAGAGGACATCTATCTCCAGCCATACGATACGCAGCATCCTAATCGCATCCTCCCTATAGTTGTTGGTTGCGTAGACTATTTTTCTGGTGCAATGCCGACGCGTCACCAGACGGGGTTCATTTTTGAAATTAGGAGAAAAGACGGCGGAATGATTCCAGGAGTTGATATACCAGCCGATGCAATTTCCGTTGATGAATATATTTTTGACCAAGGAGATAGCTACTAGCCCAAAATCATAGGGAAAGAATAGTTGACGGCGGGTGGTCCAGGTCTTGGCGACCTTTTCTGCACCACGATGAGGGTGTCCCTGTTTTCGATAGCTCTGGTCGCGAAATATTAATCCCGGCAAGTTGCCAAGGGCTCGCCGATCTGCTTAGGGAAGCTCTGAACAAGTTGCGTAGAATTACCAGCATTTCCGCAGGGGCTAAAGCCCAATATCTTTTTGATCGTCTTTCGGCACGACTGAAGTCGTGCCCTGACGCTTCTTGCTATCACTAATGGGATTTTGCAAGTGGCTCAGGTTGCGGAACCAGGCTTGAATATGGTTCAAGCACCCGGAAAACATCCCTCGGGGCCTAAAGGCCCCGCTGATTTTGCGGCAGCTACGGCACGGCTAAAGCCGTGCCCTTTCAAAACAGTTTTTTTTGTGGCTTTTAAGGCCCACGAATATTTGATTGCGCTTACGGCAGTCGTGCCCTGTTGATCCGGCACAGTTTGATTGCGATACGAGAGAAGGAAAAAACAGCCGCAGGTCCTTCGACTTCCTTCGCTGCGCTCCGGTCGCTCAGGATGACAGATTTTTTGGTTATGCAATCGTTTGTGCTGGATCAACAGTGGCCCTGCGCCTGCGCTGTTAAACTGGAAACAAATGATTCTCCCGTTTGTCCGCGAAATCTTTGCGGAGCTGGAGCACTCTTCGGGTTTTGAACGCGTACAAAGGCATCTGAGCCTTGGTGCGGGGAGAAGACGTGTCTCCGGACTGACCGCGACGGCGCGTTCTCTCTACATTCCCCTGTTTGCACGAGCTGCGCGCCAGCCGGTGATCGTGATTGTCGCCGACAACAAGGCTGCCGAGGCGCTGGAGCCGATGGTGCGCGCTGGCTGCGAGTTGACCGGCGCGGTGGACCCCGAGCTGGTGGTGCGGCTGCCCGCCCACGATGTGCTCCCCTTCGAAAATCTTTCTCCCCACCCGGACGTGCAGGCGCAACGGGCGGCGGCGCTGTGGAAGCTCGCGACCGGCGCGGTCTCCATCCTGATTGCGCCGGTGGAGTCGGCGGCGCTCAGGCTCTTCGACAGCGACTACTACGCCGGACTGGCCGTGAAAGTGAAGCGCGGCGATGAGGTCGATCTGGAGTCGCTGACGGGGCACTTGGCCGCAATCGGCTACACGCAGATGGACTTGGTCGAGATGCCGGGGCAGTTCACGCGGCGCGGCGGAATTCTGGACGTGTATTCTCCGGAGGACGACCGGCCGGTGCGCATCGAGTTCTTTGGCGACGAGATTGAAACCATCCGCAAATTTGACCCGGAGACGCAGCGCTCGCAGGGCGCGCTGGACGAGGCCGAGTTGCTGCCGCTGACCGAAACGCCGGTGACCGAGCGCCTGCTGGCCGCGGTGCATGGGCGGCTGAGCAAGCAGCGGGTTCAATTTCACGAAGGCGGCGACGAGTTTGAAGGCGACGCAGAAGACGCCAGCGAAGAAGAAGAGATGGCCGCGGAAGTGGCGGCAGCCGAAGGCGTGAGCGTCTTTCCGGGCTGGGAGTTTTTTGCGACGGTGGCGGGGGCGGAAAAGTCCTTGCTGACGCTGGCGCCAAAGGCCGCGCTGTTTGTCGTTGAGCCGCTGATGGTGCAGAACCAGATTGATCGCTGGTGGACGAAGGTCGAGCAGCGGCATGAGCGCTCGGCAATCGGCACGCTGATGACGCCCGAAGATATCTATCTGCCGCCGGAACTGCTGAAGGCGATGCTGGAAGCGCAGATGGGCCTCGACTTGGATCAACTGGGCGCGGTGGACATGCTGGACGAAGACACGACGCTGGGCGAGGTCGAGATGAACACGCGGCCGACGCTGCGCTTTCATGGCTCGATTCCGGCGCTGGCCGAGCAGTTGCGCACGCTGATGGCGGCCGAGACGCGGGTGGTGCTGGCCGCGCCGCATCAGGGCGACGTGGAGCGGATGGCCACACTGCTGCGCGAGTACCAGATTCCGTACCGGCTGGGCAGCCGCAATCCGCGCCCCGGCGAGAGCTTGACGGATGAGGCGGGCACCCTGTCGGGCGACCGGCGAGCGCCGGTGATTGTGCGCACGCCGCTGTCGGCGGGCGTCAGCTTTCAGGACGCGAACCTGATTGTTTTTGGCGCCAACGACTTTTCCGACGATGCGGATGTGACGGCGCGTCCAGAGCCGAAGCGCTCGAAGACGGCGGCGTTTGTCAGCGACTTCCGCGACCTGACCGTGGGCGACTATGTGGTTCACGTGGACCACGGCATTGCGCAGTATCAGGGACTGAAGGAGATCGAGCAGGACGGGCTCTCGGTCGAGTTCATGATCTTGGAGTTTGCCGAGGGCGCGCGGCTCTATGTGCCGCTGACCCGGCTGGATCTGATTCAGAAGTACCGCTCGACCGACACCGGGCCGGCGCCGCAACTGGCCAAGCTCGGCTCGCAGCAGTGGAACAAAACCAAGACGCGAGTGCGCAAGGCCATGCAGGAGATGGCCGGCGAACTGCTGAAGCTGTATGCCGCGCGTGCGACGGCGCAGGGCACGGCTTTTACGAAGGACAACGCCTTTCAGCGCGAGTTTGAAGACGCCTTCGACTATACCGAAACCGAAGATCAGTTATCGGCGATCCGCGCCATCAAGTACGACATGGAATCGACCACGCCGATGGACCGGCTGCTGTGCGGCGACGTTGGCTACGGTAAGACGGAAGTGGCCATGCGCGCGGCTTTCAAGGCTGTGCAGGACGGCAAGCAGGTGGCCGTGCTGACGCCGACGACGATTCTCAGCTTTCAGCATTACGAGACTTTCAAGAAGCGATTCGCGCAGTTTCCGATCAACATTGAAATGATCTCGCGCTTTAGAACGGCGAAGGAACAAAAGATCATTAAGGAGCAGGTTGAGGCGGGCAAGGTCGACATCCTGATCGGCACGCATCGGCTGCTCTCAAAGGACATTCACTTTCAGGATCTTGGCTTGCTGATTGTCGATGAGGAGCAGCGTTTCGGCGTGCGCCACAAGGAGCGGCTGAAGGAGATGCGTCACGCCATCGACGTGCTGGCGATGAGCGCCACGCCGATTCCGCGCACGCTGCATATGTCGCTGGTGGGCCTGCGCGACATGAGCGTGATCGAGACGCCGCCCAAGGATCGCATGGCGATTCAGACCGTGGTGGCCAAGTACGACGAGAAGATTATCCGCTCGGCCATCGAGGTGGAGATGGAGCGCGGCGGGCAGGTTTATTTTGTGTACAACCGCGTGGATTCGATCTACGAGCTGGCCGCGCGGATTCAGGAATTGGTGCCAGGGGCGCGCGTCGCCGTGGGCCATGGGCAGATGAGCGAAGGTGAACTGGAACGGGTGATGCTGGCCTTCATGCGGCACGAGTACGACGTGCTGGTGGCGACGACGATTGTCGAAAACGGGCTGGATATTCCGCTGGCGAACACCATTATCATCAACCGTGCGGACCGGCACGGGCTCAGCGAGTTATATCAGCTACGCGGCCGCGTGGGCCGCTCGAACCGGCGCGCCTATGCGTATCTGCTGGTGCCGCCGGACAAGGAATTGACGGAGATTGCGCGGCGGCGGCTGGCGGCGCTGAAGGAGTTCAGCGACCTGGGCGCGGGCTTCAAAATTGCGGCGCTGGACCTGGAACTGCGTGGCGCGGGTAACATGCTGGGCGGCGAACAGAGCGGGCACATTGAGGCGGTCGGCTTCGAGCTTTATACCTCGATGCTGGAGGCTGCCGTGAAGGAGATCAAGGGCGAGAGCACGGAGGAGCGCCCGGCAACGCAGCTCAATCTGGGCATCTCGGTGCGCATCGACGAGAGCTATGTGCCGGAAGAAAATCAGCGGCTGCGGCTCTACAAGAAAATTGCCGGAACCAAGAGCGAGGCGGAGATCAACGAGATTCGCGCGGAGATGGAAGACCGCTACGGCGCGCCGCCGGACGCAACCGTGTTTCTGCTGGAGGCTTCAACGATCCGCCTGGAATGCGAGCGGATCGGCATTGCGCAGATCGACCGCAAGCGCGGCGAGCTGCATATTCGCTTTACGGAAAATGCGACGGTCGATCCGCAGACCCTGATGCGCCTGGTGGCGAAGAACGCCAAGCGTGGCGCTAAGTTCACGCCGCAGGGGCTGTTGAAGTTTCCTTTGGATGCCACGCGCTCCGACGATCTTCTGCTGGAGATTCGAGAGCTGATTGCGGAACTGGCGCCGGAGGAGCGGAGTTAGCGGAAAAAGTTCACCGAAAAAACAAGGGGGGGAATTCGATGCACAAGAATCTCATATTCGCATGGATATTCTGTTTCGCTTGCGCCGGATACTGTCAGGCTCCAAACAGAAACGCGGCTCCTGCGCCACAACCGACGCCCGCAATTCACGAAGAGAAGCCGGTAGCTTTCCACAGCGATCTGCTCGACCTAAGTTTCGCCTATCCAGCCAGCTTGACTGCCAAGCCCCTACCCACTCCCGATGAACAGCACGCCGCAACGGCAAAGACTCAACCAGCCGACGAGAAAGATGAATATCGAAAGGCGGATCAATGCACCGACGCTGTGCTGGCGGCAAGCCGCGACGACGATCCGAAGAAAGGCAAGGTCTCAATTGCAATCTATGGAGATCAACGGGGAACCGTTCTTTCTGTGGATCGCTCCGTGAAAGCATCGATACTGATGTCACGTATGGGAATCGAGTGCATGACTGCTGAGCTTCAAGGTAGGGCTGATGAGATGGCCGGGGTCATGGCGGAATCGACCATCGAGCAAGCCAAACAGGATCGGAATCTACATTCAATTGATCGACCTATTTGGTACGAGTCGGGAAAGGCCCGCATTCACTTCGCTGCCGCTGAAAGTTCCCCGACCAGCGATGCACTCTCTTCATCGAAAGCAAAGCTGGAGTCTCAGTTTGTTGCGGCCCTCGCATTTGTGTGGAAGAAGAATCTGGTCTCGATTGTTCTTGAGTCGAACGACTTGCCGTTCATGAACGAAATGCTCCATGGAGTGATTTCGCTTGGCACACAGGCTCCGGCTCCACTGTTCCCCGCCGATCTTGGGAGCGGAACGCCAATCCACCCAAAGCCATAAAGCATTCCGGCACGCTTGGAATACCTGAAAAATATCGCAAAGAGAGAAAAAATGAAGAGGTTTTTTGCAGTAATCCTGATCGGAGCGAGTATGCCTTCAGCAATCAACGCACATGCCGCAAGCGAGGACTGGAAACAACAGTTCCAGAAACTTTCCGATGAGTATCTCGATCAGGTTTATTTGCGCTATCAACCCACGCAGGGAACGATGGCCGGGTATCACCAATATGACGCGCAGTTGGAAGATAACTCGCGCAAGAACATTGATGCGGAGATCGCCGCGCTGGAGAACGTTGAAAAGCGCATCGAGGCGATTCATCCCGATGCCGACGCGGCCGATTTCGTTTCGCGCAGCGACCGCGAAATTGTGCTTGCCAATATTCGCTCGCAGTTGCTGACGCTCAAAACAATCCGCCCGTGGGAGAAGAACGCGGACACCTATTCAAGCACCTGCGCGAATGGGGCGTTCACGCTGATGGAGCGGAAGTTTGCTTCGCCAGATGAGCGGCTGTGGTCACTCATTGCGCGCGAAAAGCAGATGCCTGCGCTGCTGGCCGCGGCGCGCGTGAACCTGAAGAATCCGCCACGCATCTACACCGAAATTGCCATTGAACAGTTGCCGGATATTTTGGGCTTTTTTGAGCGCGATGTGCCGCTGGCCTTTGCCGACGCGAAAGATCCCGCGCTGAAGGCCGAGTTTGCCCAGAGCAATGGGGCGGTGATTGCGGCGCTGAACAGCTATCTCGGATGGCTGAAAACGGACTTACTGGCTAAGTCGAACGGCGACTTCCGCATTGGCGCGGAGACCTTCAGCAAGAAACTAAGTTATGACGAGATGGTGGATGTGCCGCTGGACAAGTTGCTGGAAATCGGCTGGGCCGATCTGCGCAAGAATCAGGCGCACTTCAACCAGGTTGCCAAAGAGTTGGAGCCGACGAAGGAACCGCTCGCGGTGGTCGAGGAGTTGGGCGAAAATCATCCCGCGCCGGATCAGCTGATGGATACCTTCAGGGCGACCTTCGATGGACTGACTAGTTTCATCCGCACGCATCACATTGTGACGATTCCCTCGGATGTGCGGCCCATCGTGGAAGAGACGCCGCCCTTCATGCGCGCTACGACCACGGCCAGCATGGACACGCCGGGACCGTTTGAGACGCACGCGACTGAGGCTTATTTCAACGTGACGCTGCCTGACCCCAAGATGACGCCTGCCGAGGTCGAGGGCTACATGCACGGCTTTAATGTGGGCACGGTGATTTCAACGGCGGTGCATGAGGCGTATCCCGGCCACTACGTTCAGTTC
>Ga0224526_1000068_pt1 | contig 50508 bp, 39 predicted proteins | sample CBST25metaG_FD_179878 | JGI IMG/M metagenome (GOLD analysis project Ga0224526, IMG submission 179878) | Peat soil microbial communities from Stordalen Mire, Sweden - C.B.S.T-25 | ecosystem: Environmental > Terrestrial > Soil > Wetlands > Peat | place: Sweden: Norrbotten County, Stordalen Mire...
GAGTTGGAGGGCAACATACCCTGCGTCTTTCCCGTTAAAACCGAATGTCCCATTCTCTCGCCCTGTCCTCTGACCGTATGAATTTGTCCTTTGGCTTTTGTGGTATCCCACCCATTCGCCAAGAAAAAAGGCGAATGGGTGGGGCACGGAGTGGGTACATAATCAAGCGGTCAGGTACCTTGTTCGTGGCGAAGGGATGGGACATTCTTTTGGCCGTTATCTGCACGACTATACATCCGGCAAATCCATACTGTTTTTGTACTATCCCACCCTAGCCACAAAAACAAAGTCGTGGCGAGGGTGGGGCACCCAAACATTGTTGGTATTCAATTGCCGGATCAACTAACTGGCAACCGCTCTTACGCAATCACATTGGCGGCCGGTGTCCATGGCCGCTCCTGGCTCTCGGCTACGCCGCGATAAGTGAGCTTGCCCAGCCACGTGTTCAACCCCTCGGCAAGGCCCGCGTCCTGGCGCAATGCTTCGCGCGTGCCCAGGTTGGCGATGCGCATGAGATACGGGAAGGTCGCGTTGGTCAACGCCAGCGTGGAGGTGTGCGGCACCGCGCCCGGCATATTGGTTACGCAGTAATGCACCACGCCGTCGACCACATAACTCGGGTTGGAGTGCGAAGTGGGCTTGGCCGTCTCCACGCAACCGCCCTGGTCGATGGCCACGTCCACAATGACCGCGCCTTTCTTCATCTGGGCCACCATGCCACGGGTTACGAGCTTGGGCGCGTTCGAGCCGGGAATCAGTACGCCGCCGATGACAAGATCAGCCTCGCGGGTGGCTTCGGCCACGTTGTAGCTGTTCGAGGCCAGCGTGTAAAGCCTTCCGCCGAAGATGTCGTCCAGATCGCGCAGACGGTTCAGGTTCACATCCACGAGCGTGACCTTGGCTCCAAAGCCCAGCGCGATCTTGGCCGCGTTGGTGCCCACGACTCCGCCGCCGATGATGGTGACGTGCGCCGGGGGAACGCCCGGAACGCCGCCCAGCAGAATGCCGCGCCCGCCGCGTTCCATTTCGAGATATGCGGCGCCCACTTGCACGCTCATGCGGCCAGCTACTTCGCTCATCGGCGTCAGCAGCGGCAGCGTGTTCTGGCGGTCGCGAACTGTTTCATAGGCGATGCCGATAACCTTCGCTTCAAGCAGCTTGTCAGTCAGATCCCGCACCGGCGCCAGGTGCAAATAGGTGAACAGCACCAGCCCCTCGCGGAAGAATGCATACTCCTTCTCGATAGGTTCCTTGACCTTGACCACAGTCTCGGACTTCTTCCAAACATCGCTTGCCGCGCCTTCAATCGCCGCGCCGGCTTTCTTGTACTCTTCGTCGAGGAAGCCGGATTTTGCGCCGGCCTGGGTTTCGACCAATACAGTGTGGCCGGCCTCGGTGAGCGCCTTCACGCCAGCCGGAGTCACGCCCACGCGGGCTTCATTGTCCTTAATCTCTTTGGGTACACCGATAATCATTGTTGTTTCTCCTGTCTGGTTTCATTCCGGTGAGGTTGGATGCAGACCGGAAAGCACTGGCTATCAAGAACTGGCGACTCCAGAGTTTGTTTTCGAAAAGGGCTTAACAGGCTGCGGAAAAAGACCTTGACTTGATCCGAACTCGCGAAACGCATCCCTCAGGGCCTAAAGGCCACGCTGATTTTGTGGCACTTACGGCAGTCAGGGCTAAAGCCCTGACCTACCAGTCGCGCCGTGATACAAAGCGGCCCTTTGAGACACGATCTACGAGCTTTTCCGCAGCCTGTTAACCCGATGCGGATCTGCATCCGTCCCAACTGACAAGAATCCTACGGTGGAAGCTGCTTCCAATGTGTGCAAAGATTGTGGTAAAAGTGTCTTATGCGAACGAAACGTGATCTAAATGGCCAAGTGGCGCAAGAATCAAGCGCGGAAGCTGTGGAGATCGGTCCGGAACTGGCGGCGACCAAAGCAGGCAGCCATATTGACGAACTGGATGCCGCGATTCTGCGCTACCTGGAGCGCCATGGCCGTGCGACCAATTATGAAGTGGGCGAGGCTGTGGGCCTTTCGGCCTCTGCGGCTTCGCGGCGCATCCAGGCGCTGGAGGCATCCAAAGCCATCCGCGGCTACCACGCTGAAATCGACGACCGGCTGCTGGGCAAGCGCATGACGGTCTTCATTCGCGTTACGCTGGAGCGCCAGTCGGCGGCAGTGCTGAGTGCCTTCGAGGCCGCGGTGCGGCGCTCGAAGAGCATTGGCAGTTGCCACCTGATGGACGGCCACTACGACTATACGCTGGTGGTTCGCGTAGCCGACATCGAGGACTACAGCCGCCTGCATCAGCATGAGTTATCCCGGCTGCCGGGAGTTACACGGCTGGAGACCAGTTTTGCGTTGAGGGATGTGATGGAGGGAAGAAGCTGAGACAAAATGCCAAGCTCGGGGCGCTAACTTAGAGCCTGTTTACGATCTTTGGACCTGATCTGCCGCAGTCATCAAGGTAGTTATTAACAGATGCATGTTGAGAACGGTAATTCTGGGGAATGAAACAGAGAAAACCGTATCCGAGCGATATAAGCCCTGAACAGTTCGCGCAGATTCGTCCGTTGCTTGAATCGGTGCGCAAGCGCACAAAACCGTCTACTGTGGATTTACATGAGGTCTTCAACGCGCTCTTGTATCTTCTCAAAAGCGGCTGCCAATGGCGCATGCTTCCCGAAGGATTTCCCAAGTGGTGTACCGTGTATTCGTATTTCGCCAAGTGGAGAGAATCTGATCAGCAGGGAATAAGCGCATTGGAACGGGCCTTAAAAAAAATCAGTTGGCGAGGCCCGCGAGAAACTGGGGCGCAACGCCATGACCACCTTCATCATTGTTGACGCGCAAAGTGTGAAGAACACCGACAGCGCCGAGCAGAAGGGCTACGACGCGGGCAAAAAGGTCTCCGGCATCAAGCGACATATTGCGGTGGACACGCAGGGCTTGCCCCACGCCATCGCTGTGACCACGGCCGATGTAACAGATCGTAACGGCGCTTTGGCAGCCATTGACCGGTGCAAGCCGAATCTGGAGTCTGTGGAGAGCGTGCTGGTCGATGGCGGCTACACGGGTGAACCCTTTGCTAACGGCGTGATGGAGCGGTTGAAGGCAACGGTGCAAATGGTCAAGCGCAATAAACTCCATATGTTTGCCGTGTTGCCGAAACGTTGGATTGTCGAGCGCTGCTTCGGATGGCTGGAAAAGTGCCGCCGACTGTGGAAGAACTGCGAACGCAAACTGAATACCAGCCTACAGTTCGTACACCTCGCCTTCCTCGTCCTCCTACTCAGAAGATCGTAAACAGGTTCTTAGAAGAAGCCCTGTCTCCGGGGCCGCTCAGATGACAGCTTTGCTGCTGAGGGGATTTCGCCATTGCCTATTCGATCACGGGGCGGGAGGAGCGTGAGACGGCTCCGCTCTCCGTTTAGTTTGCCGCATAGTAATCGAGAATATGCGTGGCGCGATTTATAACTTTCACGAAGAAGCGAGATGTGGTCCAATTAAATTCTGCAAATACAAAGATTGCTGACAGCGGGGAAAGGAGGCTCCTGGTAATGGACGCCTATACGAGATATCCGAATCGCGCAAAGCCAACCGCGGAGCCGCCGCGGCCTAACTACAAGCTTGATGATTCGAGTGCGGAGAGTTCCGGCGAAAAGCCTGAGGCCCCGGAGAGCCAGGAACCCGGCGGCGAAGAAACAGACGAAGTCGAGTTTCATTACAGTGGCTACAAAGTCATTGAGCCGGAGCCGGAACCGGAGCAGCAGAGTCTCACCGGCATATTGACGGACGCGGAGCCGCAGCTTTCTGCCCGCGCGAAGAAGGATATGAAAAAGAAGAAGGCCGCCGTCAAGCCTCCTGTTCCCCTGTCTCCTGCTCCCCAGCCTCCTGTTGTCGAGCCTCCTGTCCCCAGGCCTTCTATTCCCGAGCCTCCGATTCGCGAGCTTCCCATTTCCGAGCCACCGAATTCCGAGCCGCCTATTACCGAACCAACGAGTCCCGAGCCGCAGACGAAACCGGCTCCGAAACTCGCCAGGAAGCAATTAACGATTTACGTTGCGGCGGTAGCGGGCGTTGGGGTTCTGCTTGGATTGGTAATAGCGTACTGGTTCATGGGTAACGGCGGGCAATACGATTTGGGAGCGTACACTTCGAGCGCGGCCGGATTGAAGGGGCACTTGTCTACCAAATGGGAAAAGAAGGCGATGTACCGTTTGACGATAGAGCCCAGCGACAAGAGCCGGCAAGAGGGATTCGCATTGGCTGTCGCCAGTTCGCAGATTCCGCTCTCGATCGAAATCCACTTGCAGGATTCGCATGGCGCTGTTTTATGCAGCAAGGAGATCATTCTGAAATACAATGCCGCGAATGCGGCAACTCCCGCCGCATCCACTGCGGATTCTGACGCCGGCAATACGGACGCGGGCAATACCTCCAATGATCAGGCGGCGCAAGCGATCGATCGCGCGCGATATGAAGCTGAGGAACCTGAGCGGGAACTGGACAAGGATAGCTTCCAGAATCAAATCGGGAAGGATGGACAGATTGTGTCCATGCGCGCCGAAGGCGAGATGCCTTGCTCAAAGAGAGCCTATGGAGACACTTTTGCCTGGAGTTTTACGTCCAATTTTCCAGCGATTGAAATGCAGGATGAATTGCAGAAACTCAAGGACGAGGCTCAGGCGAGCGAATCCCGGCTGGCCGCCGCGGAACTTGCCGCCCGCAAAGCGAAGGCTCCTAAGTCCGCGATAAGACTCGTGCCTTTTTCCATGGAGGGGGACGATTCGATCGTGGAATTCGACGCCACCCGAGGAGTTATCGAAACTCGCGGAGGAAAGACTTTCTACTTCGATAAGACAGGCGGACAAGGCGCCGATCCCAAATGGCAAGACTATCCCGTAAGCATTCATTACCGGTGCGACCGTGCAGCAAGCTGCATTCTCACGCAAGCTCGCCTGGGCGCACTGCGCGCCAGAACGAATCGATAGAGCATTTTGCGCGATAGTCGAGATGCTGCTGGCTGGCCGTCTAAGTCACCAGTATTGCCTTCCTAGAGCAAACTTTGCCGCCCAACCTATCAGCAGCGAAGCGCACCAGGTCCACGCAACGATCGGACTCAGCACAAGCCGCTTCCGTCTGATCCACTGGCGAAGCAGAGCCGCCATTGAATAACAAAAAAGCAATATATAGACCAGCATGAGAGGGTTATACAAAAATGATTGAACAAACTCTCCCCGGCTGAGCGCAACAAAACTCCTGTACCCGCCCGTCGTAGGAGATGGAATACCGGCAAATTCCCGCAGAATCGAGGGAGGAATTCTCTTTGCGGCGATCCACGCGGCATTCCAGACCAGATAGAAGATAAATGCGCCCAAGGCGACTGAGCGAGTGATTCGGTTTATCAAGCTCTCCTGACACCACATGAAGGACATGTCCACACGTCTTGTTTACATCCATCGATTACAAATGGAAGCCAGCAAAGCGGAAAACAACAAAGCAGCAATACCGCAAAGAATACCCATCCGCCTGTGGATAGTCCCTTCTTTTGAAAAAACGGCGCGGCCTCACGGCCACAAAACGGACATTGAGGTGTCAAGGTCTTTCTCCTCTCAAAACCAGGTGCGTATGAATTTGGAATTGTGCGAACCTTATCAGAGCAGGATGTTTTCAGTCAAACAGCGCGAGCGCGGGAAGTAGCACGGGAAGGCAATATGAAACGTAATCGCATTTCTCGGATTCCCGCATCCGGGCCTGCAGCGGCGCCAAACATGAGAAGCGTCCACAGTTTCACAGGAAACAGGGGGAGGGGGTACCCTTCAGGGACTAGGGACTAGGGACTAGGGGCCAGGGACCAGGGACTAGAAAAGCACCGCACCGCTGGTGACTGTTCATTTGATGATTGTGCGCCGGTAGAGGGTAATTTTCTGCACAGCGGCGCGCGATGCCTCCCGTCGACGGTGCCTACGCGCTGCGCGCAGGCCCTTCTCAGTTCCGACCCGCAACTCGATCAATTTGGCACGTGGCGTATCTGGTAGATTGAGCCGACCATTCAGAACCGCTTCAAAGCTTACCGTGCCTCGTCGGAAAACCTGGTTTTTCCCGCCGGCTGAGTACCTGTTTGCACTGCGCCCGGAGTAATCAGATCATGAATGTCAGAGACGAGCAGTTCGACCGTGTCGGAGAAGGCATTGTCGCGATGCTTCTTGAGCCACGCCGGATTGACTTCTTCGACAAAGCCCCAAAGGGAAACATGGGTTTTCGCGTCTGAAACACCCACTCTGATCTGCGGGTAAGGAAGGCCGGGCGAATCGACGAAGCGAACCGAAAAGACAACGTCCGCGTCCTTCGGGTCCATGACCAGCTCAAAGCGGCCCCATTCTTTCATGTCGGCAAAGAACTCGTTATACGCTCGCTCCGGGCCGCCGCTGTAACTAGAGGGAAAAGCCGTGACATCTCCAATCTCATAAGAGATAAACGCGCGTTTGCCATTCAGCAGCGGAGTCGGGACAGGCGCAGCGGTCGTATTGACACCCTTTGCGGAGGAACTTCTTTGCGCGGTTCCAGGCAGTGCGCAGCACAAGGTCAAAACACACATCAAAATAGAACTCATACGGATTGAAGACATGATCCTTCACTTGCTCGGATAGGCCAAGGCAACGGCCATCATATGGAGCAAACCTTTCGTTATGAGTATGAACCCTGATAGCGGAAATTTGACGCGCCTTTCCCTGGAGTTTTTTCAAGAAGAGTGCGAAGTCGCTCCGCTTCCCGCCCTTGCGCCTTTTGTCTGGCGCAAGGACGGGAAACCGCGAAGCCGGCCTGACCGGAACAATGAAAATCCTCTACCGCGAGGAGCGGGACGTGGACCGCATTTCTTGACTGGTTTGAGTTTGTGACGCGACCGCCTGCATTGCCTGGATCAGCGAGATTCCTACCGGCGATCCCAAGCCGGTCGTCGCATCCCAGCCGGACTCTGCCGAATAGGCGCCGTTATTGCCCGAAGTAATGTCCCGGAAGCAGGTCGATTCGTCCGCATCATAAAGTTCCGGATTGATGAACCCGGCGCGAGTTTGGAGCTTCTGGTTGAGCAGGGCAATCAGCCCGGCCCACAGAGGCGCCACCGCGCTGGTTCCACCAACCACCATCTGCTGCCCATCGACCTGGATCTTGTAGCCGGTTTCAGGATCAGCGTCGCCGGCCACATCAGGCACTCCGCGGTTGGCCTGCGGCACATCGTTGGACTGCCAGTTCGGCCGCGCAAAGACCGCGCTATAGCCGCCTCCAGTCGCTCCGCCTTGCGTGCCGTCATTCCACACCGTTTCGCTGGTGATGTTGCCGTTGGCCGACATCAAACTCGTGCCGCCGCACGCCAGCACATGCGGGCTCGATGCGGGAAAGTCCACATGGTTCTGGCCATCGTTCACTCCGTCGCTCGAACCGTTGTCTCCGGCTGCAACGGTAACGCTGATGCCCAAGAGACCGGCTTCCTGGGCCACTTCATCGAGGTTCTGCATCGACTGCTGCGTCCATGTCGACTCCGGCCCGCCCCAGCTGATCGAAATCACGGTGGGCTTGCGGAGCAGATCGTGAACCGCCATGCTCAGCGCATCCTGGAATCCACGCGCTGTGTTGGGCGCAAAGTAGACCACGAGTGAAGCTCCCGGCGCTACAGCTCCAGCCACTTCAATATCCAGCATCACTTCGCCGTCCGCGCTGTTCGCCGAGCTCGGGCGGTTCTTCGCTTGATCGACCGACGACGTTACAACCTGCGGCGTTTGCAAGCCAAGGGACTGGAAGTACTCCTGAATATCAGCCGGACGATAGCCGCCGCCCAACTCAATCAGGCCAATCACCTGTCCCGCGCCGTTCACATCCTGCGGAAATTCGTAAAGCTGCGCCACTTGCAACGGCGTGTATGCAGTGTTCGAGGCGCGGGAACCAAAACTGCGATTGTCGCCGCGATAGCGAAATTGCGGTTTGGCGACAGGCCGGTCGTCCAGGCCAAAGACTCCCTGAACAATCGGCGCGAGTTCCTCGGGAAGCTGAATCGCCCCTGTCCTTCCGCGGTAGTTTCCGTCAGGATGGTCGTAATCGATCAGCTCGATGCCAAAGGCCTTCTCCATCTTCGAGGCGGTTCCGGCCAGCGCAACGGTGCGGCGCATGACCTCGTCGCCCCGCTCCAGCATCTGCAATTTGTACTCCTCGGCAAACTTCTTGACGATGTCAACATGTGTGGGGTCAGCGCCACACTGCGCGGCAAATTCGCTGTGGCTCATGAATTTGCCAGAGAGTTTAGCCGTCGCCAGCGGTTGGCGATGGCGGAGTATCACCGAGATCTCGATGAGTTGGTGTGGATCGGTCGGTCCAATCGCATGCGCTCCGGGAAGCGGAACGCGCTCACTGCCCTTCAGGGCAACTTTCTTGGGATTCGCCATGGTTTGCTCCTTCTCCGATTGGGTTTCCCGGTGGACAATGTGCCGCGCGATCATTCAGTCAGCGGCAGAGGGACTATCAGGGGAAGGTCCTGACCGTCGCTGGCAACGCTCCATGCCAGGGGAGGGCATGGTTCACGCCCCGCGCTTGCGCCCCGCGTATGCAAGGGCCGTGCGCAGGCGAAACAATTCGCCGGTAGTTTTTATGGAGAAGATTCTTGCAAGGGAAGAATCTCAGAGCGCCACTTGTAAGCCTTCGTCCCGAACGAGGGGAATAATGTCGAAGCAACAATTGTAAGCAGTTCCGAACAGGCCGCACACCGGGCAATCGATCCGGTGTGCTGTGCCGAAAGCCTCCTGCAACGCGCGGTCGAGTGGAGGCATCCGCGCAATCTGTGGATGAATATAACCCAGAAATCCGAAAAAATGCACGAGTTTTTTTGGAAGATACGAAGCCTTTTTGTGGGGCTTGAAATTCTTTTTGGGCGGGCCTAAAAAGTCTTTTCAGGAGGGCCTGCCGGGGACCCCTCCCTTTTGCGAATCGCAGTCTTTCCGCAACAATCGCCAGTTGTTTCATTTGCCTGTCCGGAAGCGCACACGACTTTGCGAAAGCGGACAAGCGCGGACCCGCGTGTGTCTTATAGCTTTTGGCTATCTCCTTGACGGCGGGACCTTTGGCTCGTGTGCTCAAGGCTGCGACTTTGGCAGGGAAATTGCGTGTATTTCTGAATGCAAGAACCAGATATGGAGGGAAGCGATGGCATATTTTGAGCGGATGCGCGATGTAATCTCCGGGCCATTCAGCCCTGAGGTCATCCGGCAGCGTGCGGCGGCGGGCTGGCAGATGGTTTCCATCGAATGGCGGCGCGAGTTGCCCGATGCGGAAGCGCCCACTGAGGGCGCGTTCAACGAGGATATCCCCTATGGACTGCGCATCTCAGACGACTGCAAGCGGCTGGAGGCAGATCCCGCCGAGCACAGCGTCCTGATGAAGATGATGGAGTTGCTGGTGCAGGAGTTTTCTTATTCGAGCATCGTCAGCGACCTGAACGAGAAGGGATTTCGCATGAGGGATGGCCGCCCCTGGAGCCGCGTGGCCGTCTTCAACATGATTCCGCGCCTCATCGAGGTCGGTCCGCGTTTCTTCGGTTCAGAGGAGTGGGAGCAGCGGCGGCAAAGCTTTGCGCACGCAAAAGCGCCGGAGGCTGATTAGGAAACGCGCTACGCGGCCACGCTCACGGCCAACGGCTTGACCTTGGCGCGCTTCTTTTGGGAAGCGAGCCAGAGATCGCGCTGGGCCTGAAGGCGAAGCCAGAAATCCGGTTCGGTGTTGAATGCCTCCGAGATGCGCAGGGCCATATCCGCCGAGATTCCAGCCTTGCCATTCAGCACCCGCGACAACGCAGGACGCGTAACGCCCAAATGCCGCGCGACCTCAGTCACGGAGCGGCCATCAAGGTAATGGACGAGAATCCTTCCGGGATGTGCGGGATTGTGCATCTGCATGGCGCGAACTCCTCAACTTCATTATCGCCCTCATCGGCTCAACATTATCACCCGTTTACGGGCCCACACGGCCCCCTCGGACACACTGGTTGGTGCCTAATCTCGGCGTAAACCCCGGCAGATAATGGAACCCTCGCCATTCCTGCCGCGTCCAATCGAATGTATCCTAATGATTGGAGATATTTTTGCTCACAGGGTTGCAGCCAGATTCCCGCCAGGAACGCCGCCGGAAGCCACGCGCTTTCGGGGCAATCGCTTTGCTATGTCTGGCATTACTGGCGATGGTGGCCGTGGTGCAGGTGGCGCACATCCATGCTCTGGACAGCGACGCTGACCATTGTTCGCTCTGCATTGCGATGCACTCTGCTGCTCCGGTTGGGATTGCCGCGGCTCCAGTAGTTCTGGTCAGAATCGGAAGCCCCGCTCCGGTTGTCGAGGCGCACGCGGTTGTCCGGTACTGGCACCCCAAGCTCTTTACTCGGCCCCCTCCTGCCGGCTGTTAAGGCACTTTCCCAATCTTCCGTTCAGTCTGGCTCCGATTGCACCGTGTGAGTTTTGCGAGCGCAGTTCCGGCGTTGCTTCACAGGCTGACTCCCGATTTGGAAAGCTGCCCTCAATGCACTGAAAACGCCGCGGCGGCAAGAGCCACGGCCCGTCTTTCGCATGATTCAGCCATCATTCAGGAGATTATCTATGCCGCTCAAACACGGCACAATTTTAAGCGTCTTCCCCGTTCTCGTCTTGATTTTCGCGGCGCTCTGCGCGACCGCGGAAGGCAGTAACTCCGGCGCTGTCCGCGGTACCGTTACTGACCCCTCCGGCGCCGTGATTCCCAACGCGACTGTTCATCTGATCAACCAGGTCAGCGGCCTGGACCGGACCGCAACTACCGACGCAACCGGCCAGTTCGTCTTCGCGAACATCCCCTTCAATCCTTACCGGATGACCGTTCTGGCCAACGGCTTTACGCCAGTGAGCAAAAGTTTTGAGATTCGCTCCGTGGTGGGCGCCAGCCTCAGCCTGGTTCTTCAGGTGGAGGGTAGTTCCCAGACAGTCACGGTGGAGTCCACGGGCGACCTGGTTGAAACCGATCCCACCTTCCACACAGACGTGGACCGTGAGCTGTTCACCAAGGTGCCTCTGGAGAGCGAGTCTTCCGCCCTCAGTTCGCTGGTCACGCTTTCCACGCCGGGCGTGTCGGCCGACTCCAACGGCCTCTTTCACGGTCTCGGCGACCACGCATCCAACTCTTTCTCCGTGGACGGCCAGTCGATTACCGACCAGCAGAGCAAGGTATTTTCTAATCAGATTCCCGCCGACTCGATTCAATCCATCGAGGTCATCAGCGGCGCGCCGCCGGCAGAGTATGGCGGCAAGACCAGCCTGGTGATTGTGGCCACCACCCGCTCCGGGCAAGGCATCGCCAGGCCTACCGGCAGCGTCAGCAGCTCTTACGGCAGCTTCGGTTCCGCGACCGGCGGCTTTGACCTGGCCTATGGCAAGACGAAGTGGGGCAATTTCATCGAGGCCGATGGCCTCAACACCGGCCGCTTTCTCGATCCGCCGGAGTTTACTGTTTTTCACGACAGGGGTAATGAGCTGAATATCTTCGATCGCGCGGACTATTCTCTAACTCCGGCCGACTCGATCCATCTGGATCTAAACTACTCCCGCTCATGGTTCCAGACGCCGAATTCCTATGACAACCTCAATGTGCAAAACGTGGAGACGACCGGCCCGAATAGCGGATCGAGTTCGAGTCCCGACTTCGTCAGTGTGGGCAACACCGATCAGCGCTCCAAGATAGAGACCATCAATGTCTCGCCCACTTATACGCGCATCATAGGCAATAACACGGTTTTCAACCTGGGCGCGTTTGTCCGCAGGGATAACTATAACTACTATCCCAGCAAGAATCGCTTGGCAGACTTAGGGCCTGCGAACCTGCAAACCTCGTCTATTTCGCAGTACCGCACGCTCACCAATGCCGCGGTTCACTCTGATCTTACTTACGCCAAAGGAATCCATAACATCAAGATAGGTGGGCAGTACGGACAGACCTTCCTGCGCGAGAACGACAGCCTGGGTGTGGTGGAGTCAACCTATAACTCACCCTGCATGGATGCGGTGACCGGCAGCCCGTTGCCCGGATACGCCAGCCCTTCCGCGTGCCCCGGCGGCGCGATGATCCCGAATCCCAACTATCTGCCCGTTCTCACTCCTTACGACCTGACTCGCGGCGGCAGCGAGTATAACTTCCTGGGCCACACCGATGTAAAAGAACTGGCCATGTATATCGAAGATCAGATCAAAGCCGGTAACTGGCTATTTAATCTGGGGCTGCGTGGCGACGTGTACAACGGCCTTACATCGGCTACCCAGACGGAGCCGCGCGTGGGTATCGCGTATAACATCAAGCCGACCACGACCGTGCTGCGCGTCTCCTACGCGCGCACGCTGGAAACGCCCTTCAACGAGAACCTGGTGCTGTCCAGCACCGGATGCTCGAATGCCGTGCTGTCGCCGCTGCTGAACTGCACTTCGGGCGTATCAGGAATCCTACAGCCCGGCTTTCGCAATGAATTCCATGCCGGCCTGCAACAGGCCTTCGGCAAGAGACTGGTCTTCAGCGGCGAGTACATTTGGAAATACACCCACAATGCTTTCGACTTCAGCGTGCTGGGCAATACGCCGATTACCTTCCCCATCGACTGGCATAACTCGAAGATTCCCGGCTACGCCTTGCGCGCGGATGTTCCCCAGATTCATGGCTTCAGCGCTTATCTTGTCGCCTCCTCGGTGGCCGCGCGATTCTTTCCGCCGCAGGTGGCCGGAGCAGGAGCCACCGTCGGCAAGGCTGGTTTGCCCTTCCGCATCGACCACGACGAGAAGTTCAACCAGACCACTCATCTGCAGTACACGATCTCGCGCGGCAAGGCGCTCAACGGCTTTTGGGGCGGCTTGAACTGGCGCTACGACAGCGGTATGGTGGCTGGGTCAACGCCTTGCTACAGCCCGGCCGATCCCAACACTGCCTGCCCGAACACCTCAATCACCTTGCCGGGCGGCGTTCCGGAAGTTGCAATGGTGGACAACAACATAGCCCCAACCACTAACCCTGTGACGGGAGCAAATGTGTATCTTCCCTTGACTCTGGATCAGGAGTTTCAAGGGGGATTTGCCTGCAATGGAGTCAAGGCAGACGTGAACAATCCCGCGACCTACTTTGCCGCTTGCCCAGCCTCTGAGCTCACCTCGAACCTGATCGATATTCCCGCGCCCGGAAAAGGCGACAACGACCGCGACCCGCCCCGCATTCAGCACCGCGACCTCTTTGACGCCTCCATCGGCAAGGACAACATCTTCCATGCGGAACGCTACAAGCTCAACCTCGACTTGACGGCCATCAACGTCACCGACAAGCATGCGCTCTATAACTTTCTTTCTACTTTCAGCGGCACGCACTATGTAACTCCGCGTGCGCTCACGGCGAAGATCACGTTGAATTTTTAGCGGGAACGCCCTTGCGGGGAGGCGGCAAATGGCAGAAAATAGAGTCATGTTGTCCTTTTCCCGCATGATACTCGCGAGTGCCTTATCTTTTTTTTGTCTGGTTCTCTTTTTGCCAGATTTTCCTGCCCAGGCTGAAAAACGAACAAAGTCTGAACAGATGCAGGATTTGCTTCAGCGGCAGATGGCCTGGGACGAGAATTCGACGAATGCCAAGAATCCCGGCGGCCTGCACTTTCAGTTTTTCAAAATAGATGAAACAGGTTCTTCGGGGAAGAGAACTCTTACCTACCGCGTTTACGTTCGCAGAGCTCCCGAAGACAAGAAATACACGCTCACAGTTTGGCGGATCGGATCGGAGCCCCGCCAGATTCCCGGCGATATCTATCTCAACGCCAAAGGGCTTCTGATGGTGCACAAACCCAAGCCGGGCCAGGAAGACAGTGACTTTGTAGGGGATGATGAACTGCACCTGGCAGTGCAGGCGGCGCAGGGCGAGCCTATCCGCTATGCTCTCGCATCGTCCGACAAGCAAATTATTATTGATGGCACTGTAGTTCCATTTCCGCTTGAAGACCAGGGCCAGGGCTGCCGGCTTGAAGTGCGGCTTGCCGCGCCCGAGGCTGATGCTGTCCTGATTTCCGCCGATGGGCTTTCCGCAAACGCTGATGTCCCGATCCAGTTGGTCTCCGCTGGCGAGACGGAAACCGGAAGTTTTCACGCCGACGCTCAAGGCCACGCGGTGACGACGGATCTTCCTTTTGTGGCCAACCTGGATCGAGGTTCGCTCAGGGTGGCGCTGGTCACACAGGGGTGTTCAACCGCCGTCGAAGTTCCTTGGGGAAAGAAAAGTTACCATCTGCGCTAATAAATCAACGTACCGCGGGAACCCTGCGCCTCGCCTATTTGCTCATGCTGTCTCATTTCTCGCGGCGGCGCGAGCCTGCCAACACCTCCGCGCTTTATAACTTTCTGTCACCTTATTGATCCGGCCCTCAAGATATGCATCGTGGCCTCCCATCCTTTCCGGAAAGAACGCGGAAAGGGTGGGGCACGCTGTTCAATTTCCTTTTGGCCGGATCAGTAAGCGGCACGCACCATGTAACCCCGCGCGCATTGACGGCAAGAACTAAATTGAGATTTTAACGAGATTTCGGTTGCGGGGAGGCGGCAAATGGCAGAGAATGTTGCCATGTTTCCTCCCCCCCGCAATACGCTCGTGAAATCTCTGTCCATTTTTTGCCTGGTTTTCATTTTGCCGTTTTTTTCTGTCCGCGCCGCTGGACAAACATCCTCCGAAATGAAGGATTTGCTCGAGCGCCAAAAGAATTGGGACGAAAATCCAGCGAAGGGAAAAAATTCGGACGGCCTGCGCTTTCAATTTTTCAAAATGGATGAAACAGGCTCTTCCGGGAAGAGACTTGTTACCTACCGCGCTTACGTCTCTGGAGCTCCCGAAGGGAAGAAATACTCGCTCACGGTCTGGCGGATCGGATCAGAGCCTCGCCAGATTCCGGGCGATATCTATCTCAACGCCAAAGGGCTTCTGATGGTGCACAAGCCCAAGCCGGGCCAGGAAGACAGTGATTTTATAGAAGGCGATGAGCTGCATCTGACCGTGCGAGCTGCGCGGGGCGAGCCCATCCGCTATGCTCTCGCATCGTCCGACAAGCAAATCACTATTGATGGCACGGTAGTTCCATTTCCGCTTGCAGACCAGGGCCAGGGCTGCCGGCTTGAAGTGCGGCTTGCCACGCCTAATGCCGATGCTGTCCTGATCTCCGCCGATGGGCTTCCCGCCAACGCTGATGTCCCAATCCAATTGGTCTCCGGCGGTGCGACGGAGACGGGAAGCTTCCACACCGACGCTCAGGGCCACGCCGTGACTACAGATCTTCCCAATGCATCCAACCTCGATAGTGGTTCGCTCAGAGTGACGCTGGCCACACAGGAATGTTCAACTGCCGTCGAAGTTCTATGGGGAAAGAAAAGTTACTATTTGTACTAATAAATCGCCGAGGCGCAGGGTTCCCGCGCCTCGGCAATTTGCGCTTGCCGTCTCATTCTCCGTCGCGGCGTGAGCCTGCCAGAACCTCCGCAAAATGTATCCCTTCGCGCGCCGATAACTGCTCAATCTGCTCCCTGCAACTGAAGCCGTCAGCAACAATAATCGTCGCGGGCGCGGCGGCGTTGACCGCCGGCAACAGGCCGAGATTAGCGATGGCCTTGGAAACCTCGAACTTATCAGCCTCAAAACCAAATGGTCCCGCCATGCCGCAGCAACTGGAGTTGATCAGCTCCACCGCCGCGCCGGCTTTTTTCAGCAGCGCGATCTCGTTCACCGGCCCGCCGAAGACTGCTTTGTGGTGGCAGTGGCCGTGCAGGATTACCTGCGCGCCCTCAAGCCTGCCCGTTACCCACTCGGGAGCTTTGGCGGCCAGCCAATCGGCCAGCAGCCACACTTGTTTGCTCATGCGTTGCGCGCGAGGGTCGTCAGGAAAAAACTCCAGCGCCTCATCTTTGAAAACGCTGGCGCAGCTTGGTTCGAGGAAGATAAATGGCAGTCCGGCTTCAATCTCCGGCGCCATGCGGTCAAGAACTCTCGCCAGATAAGCGCGCGCGGCGCCCAGCAGGCCGAAGTCGTAAAGCGCACGGCCACAGCAGATGTGGCCTTTGGGAACCTTCACTCGAAAGCCTGCCTGGGTAAGAACGGCTTCAGCGGCGGCCAAAGTTTGCGGGTGATAGTAGTTGTTCCATGTGTCCGCCCAGAGCACCACCTGCTCTCCGGCCGGCTCCGCTTTGGTTGCATTCTTCCTGCTCGAAGGCCGCGGCACGTTGCTGGTCTCGTCGCCCGCCGCTCTTGCCTTCTTGTAACTCTTCCCGGCAAGTCGCGGAAGCTGGCGCTCTTGCGCCACGCCCACAATGCGCTTGATGAGCGGGCTGGTCAGGCGGCCGGTGAGCACGGCGTTGGTCAGCGCGGGAGTAATCGAACCCAGGAGGGCCAGCACGTCGGAAAAACCGAAGACATAGTGATGCAGCGGGTGCGGGCGGTGCTTGTAGCGCTGCGCCAGATACTCGGATTTGTAGGCGGTCATGTCCACCGACACCGGGCACTCGGTTTTGCACGCCTTGCAACTGAGGCAGAGATCGAGAGCCTCGTGAACTGCCTTGCTCTGGAAGCCTTCCTTGCGCAGAGCGCCGGCGAGCATCTCCCACAGCAGCCGGGCGCGGCCGCGAGTCGAGTGCTTCTCCTCGCCTGTGGCGCGGTAGCTGGGGCACATGACGCCGCCCTCGGTCTTCAGGCAGGCGCCCACGCCTACGCAGCGCGCCGTGGCGCGTTCCAGCGAGCCATGATCGGCGGCGAAGACAAAGTGTGTCTCCAGTTTCGCCTGCTCCTCGCCGGCAACGGGCGGCGCGTGACGCAGATTTTCCACCGGATCGTAAACGCGCACCGCATCCGACAGCTTGCCGGGATTCATGCGGTTCGCCGGATCCCAGATGGCCTTGAACTCCTGAAAAGCGCGGATAAGCTCAGGGCCGAACATCTTGGGCAGCAGCGCCGCGCGAGCCTGGCCATCTCCGTGCTCGCCGCTGAGCGACCCGCCCAGACTGAGAACCAGATCGGCGGCGCGGTCGATGAACTCGCGGAAGCGCCGCACGCCCTCCACGGTGTGGAAGTCGAAGTTGATCCTCAGGTGGACGCAGCCCTGGCCGTAGTGGCCGTAAAGCGGGCTGCGATAGCCGTACTCGGCCATGAGAGCCGTAAGCTGGCGCAGGTAAGTGCCCAGCCGCGCGGGAGGAATGCCGGCGTCGTCCCAACCCTCAAACCGCTCTGGTTCGCCCGGAACAAAAGCCGTCGCGCCCAAAGCCGATTCACGCACACGCCACACTGCTGCTGCGTCAACGGCGTTATAGATGCGCGCAGTTGGCGCCTCTGCCCAGCCTTGCGCGGCTTGAACGAGCGCTTCCGCCTTGGCCTGCGCCTCCGCCGCGTCCCATGCGCCCATCTCCACCAGCAGAAACCCGCCGCCGGGCGGAAGCAGCGCGACGTCGCTCATCGCGAGGTTCTTGCGCTGCATGAAATCAACCAGCAGCCCGTCGAATCCCTCGAGGCCGATGGGGCCGAATTCCAGCACGCGCGGCACCACGTCGGCGGCGAGGAATGTGTCCTTGAAGCTCAGCACTGTCAACACGCGGAAGGGCGGGCTGTTAGTCAGATTGAGCGTGGCGGCTACGGCTGTGGCGCAAGTGCCTTCAGAACCCACCAGCGCGCGGGCCACATTGAATCCGTTCTCGTCCAGCAGCTCATCCAGGTTGTAGCCGGAGACGCGGCGTGGAATGCGCGGAAATTTTTCGAGAATGAGCTTGCTGTAACGGTCGCGCAGTTTGGCCAGGTCCGCGTAAATCTGCCCCACGCGACCGCCGGCGAGAATCAGCGCTTCCAACTGGGCGGGCGAGGTGCGGCCCACCGTCATGCGCGTGCCGTCATACAGCACAATGTCCAGCGATTCGATGTTGTCCACGACCTTGCCGGCCATCAGCCCATGAACGCCGCAACTGTTGTTGCCGATCATGCCGCCCAATGTGCAGCGCGAGTGCGTCGCCGGGTCGGGGCCGTAGGTCAGATGGTGACGCTCGGCGGCATCGCGCAGCCGGTCGAGAACAATCCCCGGCTCCACGCGCGCCAATTTGGCGACAGGGTCGATCGAGCCCAGCTTGTTCATGTAGCGCGAAAAATCAAAGACCACTGCGACGTTGGCGCATTGGCCGGCCAGGCTGGTGCCTGCGCCGCGCGGCAGCACGGCCGCTCCCGTGGCGCGGCAGGCAGCCAATGCGGCTTCCACGTCGGCGGCGTCGCGAGGCAGAATCACGCCCACCGGAAGCTGGCGGTAATTCGAGGAATCGGCAGCGTAAAGCGCGCGTGAGCCAAGGTCGAAGCGAACATCGCCGCGCAAGCTCTTTTTAAGCAGCGCTTCCAATTCACGATGCGCGGAAAAACTCTCATGGTCCAACGGAGGCTGATTAGAAAGGACGGAAAATGGCGGCGTACTCATTGTTAAATGGTAACGCGTTGCCTGTTGTTTCCGTTGTGAGCTGCGTTACCGCGTGGGCCACTCTTCTACGACGATGCCGAGGTCGTTGAGTTTTTGAATGGCGGCTTCGACGTTGCGGCGGACTTTGACGCGGTCCTTGTTGCCAGCCAGAGGCGACTCGGCCACGGCGATCACGCGGCCATAGCGCCATGCGCCGGCGGGCAGAGCAATCAGCGCCTGCGCCAGTTCGCCGGGGCGCAACTGCACCTCCTGGCGGCGGGCGGCTGTGGGGCGCAACATGCTTCCCTGGCCCACTGTGCTGGGGTTGGCGTCGGCCAGAGTGATGCGCAGGTTGAGCATGTCCGCGCCGACCGAAAGAAAGGGATTGGCCCACGCTCCCGGCTCGTGCACATCCACATACATGCTCTTGGTGGGCAGCGGAATGCCTGCCAGTGCGGTTCGCTGGCTGTCGAGCTCGGTAGCCGCGGCCTGGGCCTTATGCTCGGCGTTGACGGCGTTCTGGGCGACGCCGGCAACCTCCTGCTCTTCCTTGTGGCAGGCGGTCAGCGCCACGCCCAACAACAGCGCCATGGCCGCAAATCCTTTAAGTCTTGAGTGCTCGTTCACTCTTCAAGAATAACAGGACTAACGCTCCGTCTATTTCGGCGTTACGGCTGATTCTCCGGGGCTAAAGCCCGGGTTGGTCCATCAGGCTTTATGCGGGGATTGAAACCCACGCCTCCCTCCGGATGGAGATTTTCCGCAGTTTGTTATTCGCCCTTCCAAACGGGTGGGCGTTTTTCCAGGAAGGCTTGCGTGCCTTCGTTCTTGTCGGCGGTGCCGCAGAGGTGGCTGAAACGGACGGCCTCACGCAGCAGGGCGAGGTCGAGCGGCAGATCGATGCCCTCATCGACGGCGCGCAGGGTCTCGGCCAGGGCTAGCGGCGCGTTGGCGGCGATCTCCTGCGCCAGGGCCTCGGCGCGTGGCATCAGCTCGGCGGCGGGAAGCACTTCATCGACCAGCCCGATGCGCAGAGCCTCGCGCGCGTCGATGATGGCGCCGGTGAGCAGCAGCTTGAGTCCAGCGCCGCGGCCTACGAGGCGCGGCAGGCGCTGCGAGCCGCCGTAGCCGGCCATGATGCCCAGCTTGACCTCCGGCTGGCCCAGGCGCGCATCGTCAGCCGCCAGGCGCAGGGTGCAGGCCATGGCCAGTTCGCAGCCTCCGCCCAGAGCGAAGCCCTGGATGCAGGCGATTACCGGCTTGCCCAGAGTCTCGATGCGGCGGAAAACATCCTGTCCGCGCAGGGCAAAGACGCGACCCTCTTCAGCCGAGAGCGCGGCCAGTTCGCGGATGTCGGCGCCGGCAACAAAGGCCCGGCCACCGGCGCCGGCGAGAAGAATGACGCGAATCGCCGAGTCGGCGGCCAGATCATCGAAAACTTCTGAAAGCTCGGCGATGGTCTCGGCGTTCAGGGCGTTGAGAACCTTGGGCCGGTCGAGGGTGACTTGGGCCAACGGAGGGCGCTTGTCGAGGTGAAGGTTCTTGAATTCCATGCGTGAGAAAGGTTAGCAGATGGCAGCGTAAGGCTGTCTAGAGGCATGTAAACGCTTGAATTTTCCGTGGCTCGCTGGCGCGATGCTCCGCAGGGTGTTTGCGGAACCGGAACATGCAATAGTACCTTAAACCACATGATGCACTTGTCCCTTTTTAGGCGCGCACGCCTGTCCGGCGCCGGCAATATTTTCGGGTCTTGGCCGCTTCTCGACGTTGCCGTCTGCGTAATGCTGAGCTTGAGCCTTTCCCCTTCGGCCAGAGGAGCGAAGAACCTTGCGCCGGCGACGCTGGTGGAGGCGGCGACTTATCTTCCCTGCGGCGATGGATGCTCCGCGCTCTCCGAGCCGGCCAGCGCCTTTTGCTTCCGGCAGGGCGATCAAGTTCTTGTCGGAGAAGGGAAGAGCTACCTGCATGAAGGCAAATTCTCCAGCCTGGAAGAGCTTGCGGGGAAGCAGCTTCAGGTCCGGTTCAATGGGAGTCATATCTGGATGAGGCCGCCCGGCGGGGACACCGTGAAAATCGAGCGCGGCTCACGCTTCGAGAATTTCCGAGACTCCGGTTGCATCCGGGAGGTGCGCGGGCCGATTCTCAAGGCCGCCTACGCTCATAAACGGCCGGGGAAGGTTCCTGCCTATGCCTTTGCGCTCGCCGGCACGGGCAAGGGCGATTCGTATTTATGGTTCCAATGCGATCTTGATCCCCATGCGTCCGTGATCGCCTGCCACAAATGGTATGAGAACGGCGATTTCATCGGCAAGGATTGGTACTGCCCCAAAACGCAGGATGGCGCGCCGGTTCCGGCGGATTTTGAGATTGATCGGCTTCTCAGTCAGGCGGGGAGGCTGGTTCTGAAGTCGGGCGCCGTGGTGCCGGAGGACCATCGCGCAAGAACCAATGACGTGCTCGACCGGCCCAATGAGGCTTGCCGGTAAGGCTGATCGGTCACTTGCCGATCAGGCCTTTGGCAATAGCGTCCAACATTCCGTTGAGGAAATTGATGGATTCGGCGGCGGAGTAGCGGCGGCCGATCTCCAGCGCTTCATTGATGACGATGGGGAATGGCGTGCCTTTGAAGCCCAGCATCTCGCCCACGGCCATGCGCAGCAGATTGCGGTCCACGGCGGGCATGCGCTCCAGGCGCCAGTGCTTGGAGTTGGCCACGATCAGCTCATCGATCTTTTCCTGGTGAGCGACGGCCACGCGAAAGAGATCCTCGGCAAAGCCGCGCACCTCAGGCTCGACCTCGTCGGCGGCGTTCCAGAAATTGGCGCGCACCTGGTCCGGCGTCTGCTTGCCGATGTCCGCCTGAAAGAGCATCTGCATGGCCAGCTCGCGCGATTTGCGGCGGCCCGAGGTGTGATGGATAGTGGCGGTCAACGCGGGCCGTCCCTTCGGAGCTTGCGGTTGAGGCTGACCATCTCGATGGCCGCCGTGGCGGCTTCGAAGCCCTTGTTGCCGGCCTTGATGCCGGCGCGGTTGAGCGCCTGTTCCAGAGTCTCGCAAGTGAGTACGCCAAAGCTGTGGGGAATGCCGGTCTCCTGTTGCGATTGGCCAAGGCCGCGCGCCACTTCGTTGTAGATGGCTTCGTAATGGGCGGTTTCGCCGCGCAGCAGGCAGCCGAGAGGGATAATGGCGTCCACCCGGCCCGCGTTTGTCACTGTGCGGGCGGCGGCTGGAATCTCCCATGCGCCGGGAACGCGAATCACTTCAATGTCGGCTCGCTTTGCGCCGCTGCGCAATAGTGCGTCGAGCGCGCCCTCAAGCAGCCGTTCGGTGACCACCGCATTCCAGCGGGCCACGACGACGGCAAACTTCATGCCTGCGGCAGAGAGATCGCCCTCGACGGCCACTGGCTTGCCTTTGACCGGATCGGTCCATGCCCAGAAGCTGAAAGCAAAACCGGGCTCCGGCTCAACGGTGAAGAGGCGCGATTTCCAGTGGGTTTCCGTGATGGCGGATAGACGCGCAACAGCAGGCTCGCCATCTTGCGCGCGCAGCCAGGCAGCGGCAGCCTGATGCACGGCGTCCAAAGCGGTCACCTCCACCAGCACATTGGCGGTAGAAGGAAACTGGGCGTCCACGAACTCCAGGTTGCCCAGCGGAGCCAGGAACGACGCGCCATGACTGTTGTCTTCGTTCCATCCCTTGCCGGGCGCAAATCCCAGCGCGGAAAAGAAGCTCGCCAGCCGGTCATAAGCCGCGCGAGTGCCTGCGGGACGAAGAAAGGAAATCCCCTTGATCATTCTTTGATTCTATCGTGCGTGGGTGGGCAGTCAGGGAATCGGCAAGCTGGCGATTCAGCGGGACGAGAGTGTGCGCTGAAGTTCGTGGTTTCCCACCCTAGCCGCAAAAACAACGACGCGGCGAGGGTGGGGCACCCCATGATTGTGGCGCATCCGCCGGAAAGCAGAAAGGCCGGCGCCAGGCCGGCCTTTCTGATGCTTGCTGTATCGCGCGCTACGTTGTGGAGCGCGGCTTGACGGCGATCGCTGTGGCCGGAACATAAGGCCCGGTCGATGTGCTGGGCAAAGTGCAGCCAGCATCGGTGCTGGGCGTGCAGGGTGGCAGTTTGGGGCTGATCTGCTGTGTGTCGGCAGTCGCCGCAGTCGCCGGGTTGGTGGCCAGCGGAACGCTGATGAAGTGGATCATGTTGTCGCCCGCGGTGGAGACGAAGAAGAGAGAGTCGTCCGGGGTGAAGGCCCCGGCGAGAGGGGCGATGATGGTCGAGCCTCCGGTTAGCGGAACGTAACCCACGGTTCCCGCCGCGCCGTTCGTGCCCGGCACGTAGTAGGGCAAGTAGGCGTTGGTGTTGGCCGTATCCGCTGTGTAGGTGATAAACGCCAGGTTCGATTCCGGCGAGGCAACCACCTGATTGACTGCGGTTGCGTTCACCTTGCCTGTATCGAGCGGGAATGTTCCATTCAGCGCGGGAGCAGCAGGGAGTGCCAAGAGCGTCTGCACGCCAGCGTTGGTGGTCAGCGGGCAGGAGATGGGCGTAAAGCTGCCGGACGGTGATTCGGCTGTAGGAATGTTGACGGAAATATCGTTGACCGTGACACCGCTACCAATAACTGCCGCGCCCAGGATGTGCTTGCCGTCTGTGGTAGCGGCCAGCGCGTCGTTCTCCACGGGCACCGAATCACCCGCTGGTTGCGGATAGAAGGCCAGGCTGGCGAAATTCCCGACCGTGCCGGTGGGGCACCAGGTGTGGTCCACGGTGGTCTCGCCCCTGAAAAATGCTCCCATAGAGGGAATCACGATAGCCGGGGTTTGCATCGTGCTGGAGATGGCCACATTTCCAGGCAATGCAGTTGTCGGATTGTAGCCTGCGGACGGCGGGAGAAAGCCCGGCGGCAACGGAGGATTCTGTAATGGGTTGGGCGGCAGCGGAGTCGATGAGTTCGCACCGTACGTGCTCCAGCCGGTGCTGGCGTTGTAGACGTAGAGCGTGTCTGTGTGGCCGGTGATGCCTTCGTTCGCGTTGTTCAGTGCTTTGTTGTCAGTGATGTAAAGCGTCTGCGAATCCGGGGTCCAGGCGGCTGCGTTGCCCATGCCGCCGGTGGTTACCGCACTGCCGCCGGAAACGTTGTAGATATAGAAAAGCTGGCGCACCTGGTCGTTGACAAGCACTTGCGTGTTATTGGGCGAGACGGCCAGGACCACGCCGGGAACGCCGGTGCTCTGCGTGGTGACCGCGCCGGAGGATGTGCTGTAAACCATCAATTCGTGGGGAGAGCCAAAGTAAAGGCTGGTGCCGAGCTGGTCCATCACCATCGAGTTGGGCACGTAGGGCAGGCGTATCGTGGAGCCGACCGTGCCTGTAAGCAATTGGATGGGGACGATGTATTGCGACTGGCCGGGCGCCGCGAACCAGGCGTAGTCGCTGGCCGTGCCGGGGGTGGTGATGGTCACCGCGTTGGAGGCAACGGGCAGGCCGGTGCCGTAGATGCCGATCTCATTGATTGGCGCTGGATTGCAGCCGGGCGGCTGGCAGATGGCATAGACCGAAGCCGTGCCGGGGAATGTGGTGGTGATGGCGCCAGAGCTGCCCGCCGTGATATCCATCGGGTCAGTGGACTGGTAGGTCAGGGAGAGGCCGGTGATGGCGCATCCGGTTACGGGGCATTGGGCCAGGTTGTTGTCGTAAATGGTGGTCGTCAGGTTCTGGGTCGCGCCCTGGGTGATGGTGCCCGAGGTGCTGCCGTTGGCCAGAGTTACTGAGATTGATTTCGGCGGGCAGGTGGAGAAGTAGCCGGCTGACGATCCCGTCTGGGACACCGAAGAGGTGATGGCGGTCGTGCCGGGCTGCTCGGCGGTGATGGTCACCTGGTTCGTGGTGGTGTTGGTGGTGATGGAGGCGACGGAGGAGGTGCCCACCGAATAGCTGAGCGTGCCGAGGGCAGCCGTACAATTCGGCACTGAAGTTACGCCCTGGGGCAACGGGCAGGCAAAGTTGCTGGTCACTGTTGCCGGCGCGCATAGCAGTACGTTGGCGGATTGGCCGAGGGAGTTCGTCCCGCTATAGCAAGCCTGCGCGTCGAGCGTGGCCGCATTACCCTGCGAGAAGCACTGCTGCGCGGTTCCGGATACAGGTTCTGTGACCAGGCCGACCGAAGTCACCGCAGCATGTATGAATACCTCCACGGGGTTGGAGGTCACTCCTTGGGCGGAGGCTGAGATATAGGCCGTGGCGTAAGGCAGGCTGCCGGTCGAGGGCAACGGATTCGGCGGGGTGCAAACGGTGTAATCGGGAATACCGCCGCCCGAGTTCCGGTTCCAGGTGCCGGCGCAGATGCTGCCTGCCGGCGAAATGTCCACCAACTGGTTGTTGGTGGTGCCGTAGGTGTACGAGCCGGCGCTGGCCGTGGTGCCCTTGCAGGTAAGGGCCGAGGGTGAGCTCACCTGGCGCGTTTGCCCGAAGGCCATCGAGATGCCCGTGGTCGCGGGTTGTAGCGTGATCGTGGCCACATCCGTGATCTTCATCCCGTATCCCGCGCCATTGCAGTAGTTCGCGGCCGGGTTACGGGTGCAGCCAGAAATCGAAATCCCGGCTGGAATAGCCAGGCTTAACAAGCAGACAAGCGTCAAGAACCGCCGCATGAATCCTCCCCGCCCCGCCTTGTCGAACTGCGGAACGGTCACTCCCGATAGCATCGGAAAAATTCTGTTATAGCGAACTTCCCGTCGCCGCCACCCGCGCTTGCCGGTGGCGAGTGGCTCTCTCTTCCGAGGTCCTTAGCGGCAGGTCTCAGCCGCCAAGCTGGAAGTAAAAGCCCTTTTGCTCGGCACCCAACAAAGGGCACGGAAATTGGGAAGACGCTCTTTGGAGCGATCCGCCAACATGCCAAAGCTGGCCTGCCGCCGGTGGAATCCGCTCAAATAATCGGCTCCCGGTGCCACACTCGCCATGCAGCCGGTTGACGAAACGCGCCATGAAACTCCAAGGAAAAGTGTATCAGGACGGGGTGGTTCCTGGCTGTAAGCCAGGCGCCGCAATTCCCCGCTCCCGCCTTTTCATAGACTTCGCCAGGCGCGAATGGAGAGCAAGCCTCGCCTCACTGCGCTGGCGCAAGGTAGCGAGCAAACCACTCGGCTGCTCGCGCCATCACATCCTGCCGGTGGGCCGGGTCGGTAAACATATGCCCCTCATTGGGATACACGACCAGCCGCGTGGGCACATGGCGTGCCCTGAGCGCGTGCCAGAACTCGAACGACTGGGGCGCGGGACACTCGCCGTCCCGTTCGCCCACCACCACCAGCGTGGGCGTCCGCGCCTGCCGGATGAAGTTGATGGCCGAGCTTCTGGCGTACACCGCCGGATTGTCGTAGACCGTCGCGCCGAAGTAGGGCGTCATCCACTGATCAATGGAATTCTCGCCGTAATAGCTCTGCCAGTCGGAAATGCCGGCGCCAGCCACCGCCGCCTTGAATCGCTGCGTCTGGGTCACGGCGAACATGGCCATGAATCCGCCGTAGCTCCAGCCAGTCAGCCCCACGCGGTTGGGATCAATCGAGTAGCCAGCCTCGGCCTTGTCGACTCCGGCCAGAATGTCGCGCAAATCGCCGTAGCCGAAATCCCCGCGGTTGGCCTGGGTAAACTCCTCTCCTTGCCCAAAGCTGCCGCGGGGGTTGGGTTCCAGCACAAAATACCCCAGCGCCGAAAACGCCGCCGCGCTCATAGCGCCTGTGCTCCAACGCGGCACAGCAGCCGCTGCTGGGCCGCCATGCACCACGACAATCAGCGGATACTTCTTCGCCGGATCGTAGTCTTTGGGCAGCGTTAGCCAGCCCTGCACGTTGTATTTGTCGCTTTTCCAGTCCAGCGAAACCGATTTACCCCAGGCCAGCTCGATGCCGTCGTTGATGTGCGTGAGCTGCTTTACCTCCTTCGCGCCCCTGGCATGGGCCAGATAAATCTCCGGCGCCTTGTCGAAGCTGCTGGAGATGAAGGCAAATTCCGTTCCGTAGGTCGTACCGGAGAGACCCATCTCCAATCGTCCGTCGCCGATCGTGGCCGGCATATTAAAGATCGTGTTGAAGGCAGTACTGCCATCCTCATGAATGCCAGGGATCGCCTCGATCAGGCGGCTCTCTCCGTTTGCCAACTCGGTGAAAGCGATCGCATCAACGCCGATCCATTCCAGCCAGGCAACGGTCGCATGCCGTCCCTTGGTCAAATTTTGTGGCATTCCGGAATGGGGGGAAACAGTCCAAACATCCCCGCCGGTCGCGCCCTGGTCGCTCATCAGGCCGCCGATGAAAGCGATGAGTGTGCCGTCGTCAGACCAGCGGGGCACGGCGATCTGGAGGCCATGGAGTTCGCCCTCGATTTCGGACGGCGCCAGTAGCACCTTGGGTTTGCCGCCCAACTCTTGTGTGTAGAGCTTGGCCACCCACCAGTTGTTTTCTCCCGGCGGTTCAGCGGCCACATACGCCAATCCCTTTGAATCTGGCCGCCAATCGAATTCATAGACGTGCAGATTCGATGGCGTCACCATCGTAGGCGCGACCGGTTCTGAAGGAAGCAGCTTATCCGCAATGACGGGAACAACTGCAACCCGCTCGATCTCCACGCCATCCTCGCCGATCACGCCTGCCCATGGTTTCATCGCCGCCAGCGCTCCGGCGGGGCGCGTTGCTCCTTCCACATATAAGAAGGCAATGCTCTTTCCGTTCGGCGAAAAGGCCGGAGCGTCAACGTACCCTTTCAACGCGGTGACCCGCTGCGCCGCGCGGCCATCCATCATCGACAGATAAAGGTCGGCCTGTTCCGTCTTGGCGCAATCGGAGAAAAATGCCAGCGCCTTCGAGTCCGGCTCCCACGCGATCTGGCCTTCCTGGCAGTGCTGCCCAGGCTTCGTGGCCGCCGTCACCCGCTCGCTCCTGGTCACATCGTCGAGCGCCGCTATGCGAATCTCCGCGCCATCTTTCGTCCGCTCAATCCACGCCAGGCGTTTGCCGTCCGGGGAGATCGCCACCTGGCCAAAGGAACGGCCGCGGCTTAGTCCCTTCAGCACGTCATCAATGTGCGCGCGATCCGGCGAGGCGTGCGCTTGCGCTGCAGGAGCCGTCTGTGCCGAAGCATTGGAGAGCGAGAAAGCCCCGCTCAGAACCAAGGCTGCCGCAATCAGCAGCACTGCACGGAAAGGTGTGCGAATCCGCGTAAAAATCATACGGAAATGCTATCAGGTAGAAACCGCGCGTGGAGAAGTTGCACTTAGATAGCATGGAACTGGATGAAGGTTCAGAAAAAACAGCTTGACACCTGAAGTAATCTGGAGTAACACTTACACAGATAAGAATTTCCTCTTATGCTTCAGACCTCCTGAACTAAGAGGCGACTATTCGAAGTAACTAACTCCTTGTTCTGCTCCATGAGGCTTTCAAAGGATCGGTGGCAAGCCTCATAAACAACCGAAGATAGTCAAGATTCCCGCTTCGACAATTCTCCTGCACGGCGCAGGCGAGGCACGAGCTATTTCGGGCGCATTCAGCTTAGAGCTATTGAGATATATTCTCCTCGCCTTCAGCCTTCAGTGCGTTATCCCAGGCGAGAGTCATTCAAGCAAGCAACCGGGTAACTGGAGCTGCTATGGACCCCCTTACGAAATACGATGCAAGAAATCTTCCGTCGGCTCATCAAAAGAAGAGTGAACATTCTTTCAGGCAGATGGGCTCAGCTTTTATAACTAATTCGTCCGGAATCAAGCAGGATGGAACGCAGGCGGATCGGCGTACTTTTGCGGATGACTTCCTGAAGGAACATTCTAACTCCTGCTGGAGTATCGCGTTGATGGGGATTGCAGGCGGTTATGAAACCGCGCCTAAAAAACCGCAACCGTCTGCCCAATCTTTTGGATTTCCTTCTTGAAGCCGCATAACTCCAGTACCGTGATTATATGACTCGGTAACGACTGGAGTGGAGCGCCGGTCTCCAGACCGGCTATCGTGTGGGCGTCCACGCCCGCACTTGTCCGAAGCAATTGCCAGATAGAGCGGTCGCGATGCTAGCCGCCGCGTGCCTGACAGAAAGCCGGAGGATAAAGACATGAGTTGCTCAACTTGCAGGACTCTGGAACGAGCATACGAGACTGGGATCAGCGAATATGTTGAGGCTCGTGCATCAGCGTGTTATCGGGTCTGCACAAGGCTTGCGGCCCAGAAGAATGTTGATATGGAGCGCGCCAGATACGAACTGGAAGAGCACCGGGTTGTATGCACCTCAGCCGCCAGCGTCCGCAAGCTCTTGCCTGAACGGGATGTTACAAAGAGGTCGAGACAACTAGTGGCATAGTTTAGAGGGTCGATTCTCTTCTGTCGCCCGCTCCGCTCCAACGGTGGCTGAGGCCACGAGAACCAAATCCGGCTATTGCGGCCCGGGAAGACATCAACCCCCGGCACACTCTCCTGCCGCCTTATGAATCGCCAGCAGCTTTTCCAGCAGCGGTTTCAGCAGCTTCAAATCCAGCGCGTTCGCGCCGTCTGACTTGGCATTCGCCGGGTCGTCGTGCACCTCTAGAAACAGGCCATCAATACCCGCGGCCACAGCGGCCCGCGCCAGCAGCGGAATAAACTCCGGCTGGCCGCCGCTCACTCCATTCGCCGCAGACGGTTGCTGCACCGAATGAGTCGCATCAAAAACCACCGGCGCCAGATTGCGCATGATCGGCAGCGAGCGATAATCCACCACCAGCGTGTTGTAGCCGAAGCTGGCTCCGCGCTCGGTGAGGAAGATGCGCTCATTGCCCGTCGAGCGCACCTTTTCGACCGGGTGCGTCATGTCCCATGGCGCCACGAACTGGCCCTTCTTGATGTTGATGGCCCGGCCCGTCTTGCCCGCGGCCACCAGCAGATCGGTCTGGCGGCAGAGGAAGGCGGGGATCTGCAGCACGTCCACAGCCTCGGCGGCCACTGCGCAGTCGGCCGGCTCATGCACGTCGGTCAGCACAGGCAGCCCTGTGTCCTTGGCCACGCGGGCGAGGATGCGCGTGCCCTCGATGAGTCCCGGCCCGCGAAAGCTCTTCACGCTGGTGCGGTTGGCCTTGTCGTAGCTGGCCTTGAAGATGTACGGAATCCCGAGGTCCGCCGCAATGCGCTGAATCGCCTCGGCCATGCGGCGCGCATGAGCCTCGGACTCGATGACGCAGGGTCCGGCGATCAAAAACAACTGGCCCCCGCCCACATGGACGGGGCCGATTTCAAAAGAAGGTCTCACGGATTCGATTGTAATGGCTCGCTCAGCCAGCCGCAGGGGAGTCTTGGTACTCTGTTTGAGCAGCAAACGGATGAGGCGCCCGCCCGGCAGGTCGTGGCGCGAAGTGAAAACTGGGTGGATATTGGAAGGAAGGAACGATGGAAATCAATCTGAAGCTCTTGGGAGACGTGAAGTTCGAGGTTGCGGCGCGGAAGCACACCCTGGTCTGTGACCAGCCCACGGAAGGTGGCGGCAGCGATGAGGGCATGACGCCGCCGGAGCTTCTTTTGGCGTCGCTGGGTTCGTGCGCGGCTTATTACGCGGCGGCCTACCTTAGGAAGAGGGGATTGCCGCGCGACGGCGTCGAGGTGCGTGTGACGGCAGGCAAGGCCGGGCCTCCGGCGCGCCTGGACAACTTCGTCATTGAGGTCAAAGTCCCGTTGGCGCTGAGCGATGCGGACCGGGCCGGCATGGACCAGGCAGTTCACCTTTGCCTGATTCACAACACGCTGCTCCATGCGCCCGCGATTCAGATTGAATTGCATACGCCCGCTGCGGTCTGAGCCTGGCGGGAAGGTCCGCAGCACGGAGCCGGGGAAGGCGGTTTCAGCACGGAACTTTACCGAATCGGAGCGCAACGGTACAATCGGAAAAGGAAAGCCGAAGTAGCTCAGTTGGTAGAGCAGCTGATTCGTAATCAGCAGGTCGTCGGTTCGAGTCCGACTTTCGGCTCCACTTCAAATTCAATAGCCGCAGCGAGTTGCGGGCATAAACAGCCTCTCGGAGCCGAGAGGCTGTTTCCATCTGGGTGCATGTTTTGTCAGACAACCCGGCCCGAACTCGCAATTCTCAACCGTAGCGGCCCTCGGTGCGCAAGTCAGCCTGGTCTCGCCAACTGAATGTCCGCAAAAAATTCCTCAGTGCAGCTGATATGGTTCTGCCGGGACGGGAACAGCATCTCCGATCTTTGGCGCATCGATGCTGGCAGCGCCATGCAGCCCGGCGCCAGTTACGTTGTTCACGTTGATAAGCGGGCCAGCAAAGCCGGTTACCTTGATATCCCGGATTTCAGCATTGCGAACATTTGCCAGATAGATTCCCTTGGCGCATGTTCCCGTTATGCCCGCCAGCACGAGTCCTTCCAAAGGCTTATCGGGATGGATGCTGGTTCCATCCACGAGAATCGGCGCATCGGTGACGTGAATGTTGGAAAAGCGAAAGTTTCTCGCCGTCGGGATGCCTTCCTTGCCCGGCACGGGCGATTCGTCCTGCTTGCCGCTGCCCAGCAGATTGAAGCGAATCAGTCCTCCCTGGGTTCCGGAGACATCGAGATCGTTGGCAACTATGTCTTCAATGAAAGCGCCCCGTCCGGGCCGGCTCTTGATATAAAGTGCGAAGGTCTTCGCGCCGGTAAACTTGCAGTGCTCAATGCGGACGCCACGAATTCCGCCCGAGGTCTCGCTGCCGATGCCGATGCAGGCGAAGAGGGAATCCGCGAAGGTGCAATTTGAGATATGCACGTCTTCTGTAGGTTCGTGCAGGAGATAGCCTTCGCTGCCGCGGCCGGACTTGAGCGAGATGCAGTCGTCGCCAGTGGAGATATCGCAGCCGTCAATACGAACGTGCTTGCACGAGTCCACATCGATGCCATCGCCATTGCCGCCGGTCGAGCGAATAACTAGATTCTTGATAAGAATGTTGTCGCAGCAGGTGGGATGCAGAGACCATATTCCATGATAACTCGTGGAAAATCCCTCCAGGTGAATATCGTTGCAGTTTATCGGCTCAATCAGCGCGGGACGGCGCACCTTGATCTGCGAGTTAGAAGGTCCGTTGACTGGTGAATAACCAACGATCTTTCCCGGCCCCACAATGCCGATATGTTCAGCATCAATCGCATAAATCAGCGCAATGTGCCCCTGAATCCACTTTCCTTCCCAGCGAACCTGTGTAACTGGATAGTCAGCATAATCGGAGCTGCCGATGATCGTCGCGTCCTGCTCGAAACGCAGCACGACATTCGACTTCAACTGGATCGATCCAGTCAAATAGTTGCCGGCCGGAACCAACGTCTCACCGCCGCCAAAAACCGAGCAGCGGTCGATGGCCTGCTGAATAGCGGCTGTGTCCTTGGTCGCGCCATCGCCAGTGGCGCCAAAGTCGCGCACATTCAGAACAATTTTCGGTCTTGCAGCGGCAGGCTCTGAACCGGCAGCATTAGCGCTCTTAGGGACGGCCTTCGCGGATCGCGTCTCCGCCGCGCCGATTCCAGGCAGTAATGACAGCGCGGGAAGAGCGAGCAGACTCTGCCCGGACTTCAACAAGAAACTGCGGCGTGCAAGGAAACGATCTTTCATCTTCGTAGCCTCCAAGCAAGAGTGATTACCGAGGCCCATCCTAATGTGCGGGACCTGCGAGAAGTTTAAGCGGGGTAGAGGTTTGACTAAGGTCGTCCGTGCCCTGGAGCGGATTTGTCTTTGTCAGACGCGTCCCAAGAAAATTAACCAAGTCGGGAATATCGTAGCGCCACAGAACTCCAGGAAGAACATCTTCCGGCGCGCCGATCGGCAACGGCGCATCAATCAAACTGCGATAGCTAGTGAGAACATGGTCAACGCTTATGTGCTTCAGGCGGGAATCGAGCACAGCCGCATGGAGAAGTACCAAACCCATGTGGCCGCCGGCGACGGCGGTGATCTTGCCGGGATCAACGTCGGCGCGGGCAGCCAGATAATCGATGGCGCGAATCGTGTCGTCAACGCGCAACCCGATCAGTGAGCGGTTAATCAGGTCGGCGCGCAGGCTCAGCAGATAAAACGGACCGAGGATCGGCGATTTCATATCGTCGGTTCCGGGAGGCGATGGGCGAGGAGTGATCGCCAGAACCACGTTGCCGGCCGTCGCGAGCGAACTGAATTGCGCTTGATTGGCGCGTGCGATTGCGCTGTCAGCGCGAATCGAGTCGGGCACAAGCATCAATACCGCAGGGTGGCGGCCCGCGCCGGATGGAACGCTCAACTCGCCTTGCAGATCAGTGCCAGCGTCGGAGGGAAGAACGAGCGGCCCGGTCTTTACCGCCAGCAAATCTGCTTTTGGTTTGGACTCGCCGGGTTGTATTTCTGCCCCGGTGCCTTTCCGGATCGCGGCGGCAAGTTGTCCACCGGTCATGACTGGGTGGCTGGCGGGGATGATTTTGGCAGCACGTTTTCTGTTGAGACTAAAGACTGTCTCGCAGTTAGGGTAGCTGGTTAGAACCTGCCCCGTAGGAGTTACCTGGAGAGTGTCCTTGGGAAGGCCCGCAGGCGCACGGTTGGGATCTTTCGCTACGCCGGAAACCGAAGGTGGAAGAAGCGCATGGGAATCAACCGCTCCAGGCTCCAGGTTGCGCATGAAGAAGCTGAGAATATTCTCCATGATGGGCGCAAGCGCGGCATGGCCGCCGGGTCCCGTGATGAACTGAAGAGCCGCCGTGGAAGGAACATGATTGGTCGTGTCGGCATTCAGCGCAGGTTCGGACGGAGTCGGTGGAACAGCGGGCGCTTTGTGGCCCACGGGCTTTCCTGCGCTGGCGGAATCGAAGAGAGAGTAGAAACGGCGAGCCTCAATCACGCTCGAGCGCGCACCGGCAAAGGGGAACATATCAGAGTAAGTGGAGATAACTGCGTAAGGACGGGGCGCGGCGAGTTCAATCCAGTCAGGAAAGTCGAGGCCATAAGAGATAAAGCGCGGGATGGACTGCTCGCCGTCCTGGGGGCCAATCGCAGGCAACAGCGTGTCGAACGATGTGATGTAGCAAGCAACGCCGATGGCGGCAACACGCTTATCGAGCGCCCCAACCAGCGCACTTATAGCGCCTCCTCCAGAACAGCCGAGGGCGCCGATACGATGAGAATCGACCTCGGGAAGCTGCGTAAGATAGTCAATGCCACGCATCGCATCCCACAGAACGTAGCGGGCAAAGGCGTCGCCGATTAGCATCGGCTGGAGACTAGCCTCGCCGTGTTCGCCCGTCGGGCGAGACGCCAGAGTTGCGCCGGGATTGGCCGGATCAGGATACTGAAGACGCTCACCCTGCCCGATGGGATCGTAGGAGAGAACGACAAAACCATTGCGCGCGAAGAGAGCAGCGGTGTTGTAGTCGATCGCCTTGCTCTCGGTGTAGTGGCCGGGAGTGATCAGAATCGCCGGATGCTTGCTGCCTGCAGGCTGCCCATCCGGAAGATAGAGTAGGGCAGTTACAGGAAAATTCGGTTGGCTGTCGAAGAGAATCTTTTTGATTTGGAAGCCGTCAGCCTGGGTAGAGCCGAGAACTCTCGCGTTGAGCGGCGTGCGTTCGGGCAGAGTTCCAATCAGCGCCAGAATCTGTTTGCGGACCATTGTCTGGCGCTCTTCGGCCTCAGCCCGGGTTCGGATCGAGGCAACGCTGGCGGCGCGAGAAGCTGTAAATCCGGCTGCGACTCTGTCAAGAGAACGGGTGAGATGTGTGCGGCCAATCTGCGCGGGACTATTTGGGTCTGGCTTGGCATTGGGACGCATAGCAGGCGAGATGCCCTGCGCCGCAGCGCAGCTTACAAGGAGCATACCCGCGCTGATCACGCGAAGAAAAGATGAAATAGTTTTGGGCATCACACTGCATTGATACTCTTCGTGTCGTGAATTGGTCAACCGTTTCCCGACCTTGACGAAGACTCTCTGCGGCAAGCTGCGCAATTACGGCACATAAACGCCACTGTGCCGGTATGCCTGCCGCATTGATCGCGAGGAATTGGGCCAGATTTTGCGCTTACTTGGCTCTCGCCTTGCGAATGATCTCCACATACTCTTTGGCGGTTTGCGTGACGATCTCCGGCTTTCCATCGGCGATGGCTTTTGAGTTAACCAGGTCTGAACCCACACCTAGGGCTAATGCGCCCGCGGACAGGAACTCCGCCGCCGTGGACAACGAGACTCCTCCCGTGGGAATCAGCTCGATTTGCGGCAGTGGCCCCTTCAACGCCTTCAGATACTTTGCTCCGCCCACTGCGCTGCACGGAAATACTTTCACGATATCCGCGCCGGCTTCCCATGCGGTAACAACTTCGGTCGGCGTGAGCGCGCCCGGAATCACGGCCACGCCGTAGCGGTGGCAGATTTCAATGGTCTTCAGGTTGAGAGCCGGGCTAACAATGAACTGCGCTCCAGCCAGAATGCAGGCGCGCGCGGTTTCAGCATCGAGAACCGTGCCGGCTCCAATCAGAATGTGATCCCCCGCTTTGCGTATCAGCGAGCGCATCACCTCGACCGCATCGGGAACCGTCATCGTGACTTCCAGCGTCGCAATTCCGCCCGCCTCAATCGCGTTTGCAAGCGCCACTGCCTCTTCCACCGAATTCGCCCGCAACACCGGCAGTATTCCGATTGTCTTGATGCGTTGCAACACTTCTGCTTTATTCATAGCTCTTCCTTTGCGAGTCTTACTTCTCTTTGACTTTGATGACGTAATAAATGAATGTGCTTCCCTCCGGCACAAGCATTTGATGAGGCACCGTTGCGGGAATATGCACCACGTCTCCCGGATTCAAGGTCATTGATGTTCCGTTGCGTACGACTCCGCCCCGAAATTCTCCGGGGTTTACCTCTTTGCCGCCTTCCACGCTGCCGCCGGTCACAAGAGTCGCGCTGCCCTGCACCACCAGAAAGAAATCCGCGAAGTTCTCATGAATCTCCGCTCCTCCATCTTTGTGGCGAAGCGCGATCATCGTGTAATGATTGGGATACTCGTTCAGCTTGGCGCTCGCGGTACCGCTCGGGCCCTGCGCACTGGCGGATAACTTCTGTGCCTGTTCAACCAACTGGCTCTGCGTCAGATGGTCTACCACCAGCGTCTGCGCGGCAGCCACCGGCAGCACACACGCGGCCAAGGCCATAACTGCAAATTCCACTTTCATCAAGCACCTCGGAATTAGATCGATACACAATCGTGATCTTGGATAAGTCTACCGGCTCATCCATCCGCCATCCACGACCATCACGTGGCCATGCACATAGTCGCTGGCGCTCGATGCAAGAAAGACCGCCGCGCCTGCCATATCTTCAGGGCTGCCCCAGCGCGCCGCCGGAATTCGCTCCAGTATCTGACGCGACCGCTCCGGGTTTGCGCGCAGCGCCTCGGTGTTATCGGTGGCCATGTACCCCGGCGCAATAGCATTTACGTTGATGCCTTTGGCCGCCCACTCATTGGCGAAAGCCTTCGTCAGTTGACCCACTGCGCCTTTTGCCGCCGCATAGGAGGGAACAAAGACTCCGCCCTGAAAAGTCAGCAGCGAAGCTATGTTGATAATTTTTCCCGACCCTTGCGCCAGCATGTGCTTTGCAGCTTGCTTCGTGAGGCGAAAGACGCTGGTGAGATCGGTGTCGATCACGGCCTTCCAGTCTTCCTCTGAGTGCTCGATGGCAGGCGCGCGGCGAATGATCCCGGCATTGTTGACGAGAATGTCGATGTGGCCGAAGTGCGCGACGGTCTCCTCCACAAGCGAAACACAAACCGCCGCATCGCTCACATCGCCTACCAGCGCCAGGGATTCACTTCCTGCCTTCTTCACAAAATCCAGCGTAGCCTGCGGAACCGCGCGCGATCCGTGAACAGCCACGCTGGCTCCGGCCTCGGCCAGCGCCAGCGCGATTGCCGCGCCCAGCCCGCGCGACGATCCCGTAACCAGCGCCGACTTTCCCTTCAGACTGAATCGTTCCAAGATCATTGCGCAATCCTTTCCAGTTACTTCAAATCCGCAATGGCAACGGGATCCATATCACTGTAAACCTGGTTCTCTCCGCCCATTCCCCAGCAGAAGGTGTAATTCTTGGTTCCAACGCCAGCATGAATCGACCAGCCGGGAGAGACCACAACTTGCTTGTCCGCGATCACAAGATGGCGCGTCTCGTCGCCCGGACCCATCAGGTGAATGACGCGCTGGTCCGCATCGATGTTGAAGTACAGATAAATCTCCGACCGCCTCATGTGCGTGTGCGCCGGCATGGTGTTCCACACGCTTCCGGAGGCCAGTTGCGTAAAGCCCATCACCAACTGGCAACTGCGCGTTCCTTCAAGGTGAATGATCTTGGTGATGTCGCGCAGGTTGGCGGTCTCCGCCGAGCCGAGTGTCGTCTTTGCCTCATCAGCCGAGTGAATCAGTTTAGTAGGATGCACGGCATGGGCGGGATAACTCAGCAGATAAAACTCCGCCGGATGCATCGGGTCGGCGCTGGAGAAAACAATCTTTTCGTTTCCCCGGCCCACATACAGCGCATCGAGCGGCTTCAGTTCGTGCGCGGTGCCATTCACGCTAACAGATCCAGCGGCGCCGATATTGAGAATCCCCAACTCGCGGCGCTCAGTAAAGTACGCGGCTCTGAGTGCGTCGTCAGTCGGTAGCGGAAGAGGCTCGCCGGTGGGTACTGCGGAACCTATCACCGCGCGGTCAAGATCGACATAAGTCAGGCAGACCTTTCCAGGCTGAAAAAGGTCGCTCAGTAGAAACGTCTCGCGCAATTCTTCCGTTGTCATCGTGCGGTAGCGAACGGCGTCCGCCATTTGCAGTATTTTCACGGGATCACATTCTTTCCGGATGTTGCACATCCAGCGTTGAGAAAACTCGTTACCTTGATATGCGGGCCGCGCCGCCGCCCATCACGCGCAGCACCTCGGCCAGGCTCGCGGTACTTGTGTCGCCGGGTGTCGTCATAGCCAGAGCGCCATGTGCTACACCGCATTTCACGGCCCACTCCACGTCCTTGCCGGCAAGCAATCCGTAGATGAGACCCGATGCAAAAGAATCACCGCCGCCCACGCGGTCGAGTATGCCGATATTGCGTTGCTCGGCAAGGGCAATTCCGCCTTGATGCAGCGCAATTGCGCCCCAGCCATTTTCCGAGGCGGTGTGCGCTGTGCGCAGCGTGGACGCAATGATTTTCAAGTTCGGATAGGCGCTGGAGAGATCGCGGAGCATCTTGCTGTAACTCTCCACGGGCAACTCATCGAAGCCCTGACTCACGCCCGCGACCTCGACGCCGAGCATGGCCGAGAAGTCCTCTTCATTGCCAAACAGAACATCGACCTTCCGCACCAGTTCACGGTTTACTTCTTGCGCTCTCAGCTTTCCGCCGATCGATTTCCAGAGCGACTCGCGATAATTCAGGTCGTAGGAAATTACCGTGCCCGCGTTACGCGCGGCGTCCATCGCCTCGCCTGCCACCGCAATCGTGGTATCGGAGAGCGCGGCGAAGATGCCGCCAGTATGGAACCAGCGCGTCCCGCGCTCAGCGCCGAAGATGGAGCCCCAGTCAAAGTCTCCCGGCTTCAACTGCGAGACCGCCGTATTTCCACGGTCGGAGCAGCCCAGCCCGGCGCGGACGCCGAAACCGCGCTCGGTAAAATTCAAGCCATTGCGAACCGCGCGGCCAACTCCATCGAAGGGAACCCATCGCACTAACTCTTGATCCACGCCCCCTTGCAGCATCAGGTCTTCCACCAGCCGGCCGACAGCATTGTCCGCCAGAGCCGTGGCGATGGCAGTACGCAGGCCAAAGCAGCGGCGCAGCCCGCGAGCCACGTTGTACTCGCCGCCGCCTTCCCACGCGCGAAAATTCCGCGCAGTGTGGATGCGATCCTCCACCGGATCGAGCCGCAACATCACCTCGCCCAGGCTGATGCAATCCCATCGCGCACTTGCTGGAGGCTTTATCTGAGCGTACAAATCATTCATCGCGGTTCCTTTTCAGCAATAACGATACCAAGATTATACGAGAGGAGGCAACGGCGCTCACTGCAAGATGAACAGCGGCATGAGTCTCGCAATTGACTTCTTTCACATCCCTGCTGTAATCTCCATTCTAATCGATAACGTTATCGACGGAAAGGCATTGCATGGCTATCGACGGATTTGCGCGGCAGTTGACTGGCTCGGCTATTCGCCGCCCAGGCGCAAGTCGAGCGAGCAGCGGATCGTGGTCTGTATGCGAACCGGCGATATTGCGATGCGCCATTTCGGTGGCGGCGCTGGCTCTGCTCTTGTGCTCTTCCGCTCTTTCCGGACAATCAACGCGGCCTGCGGACAATCCCTGGGTCGGAGATGCGCCGGCTGTTCCGCTTCCTCTCGCATCCGATCTCTCCCCCGCGCTCAAACGCAAAGACGTCAGCCGCGCGATGCAAAAAGTGGCCGATTGGCAATTGGCGCGAGCCTCAGAAGGGTTCAACCGGGATTGGACATTTGCAGCGCTCTATACAGGATTCATGGCCGTTCCCGAAGCCGCAAATGGCAAGAAGTATCAGGACGCGATGTTGCTGGCAGGGAAGAAATTTGCGTGGCAGCCCGGCCCGCGTCTCGCTCATGCGGACGATCTGGCAGTCGGCCAAACCTATCTAGACCTTTATTCCCGCCACCATGATCCTGCCATGATCGCTCCCATAAGAGAACGCGTAGATGCGGTGATGCAACTGCCCGACGATGCGCAGAAGCCGCTGTGGTGGTGGTGCGATGCATTGTTCATGGCTCCGCCCGTATTGGCGAAGCTGAGCAAAGCGACCGGCGAGCGGAAGTACCTGGATTTCATGGATCATGAATGGTGGATTACCTCCGGCCTGCTTTACAGCCCGAAAGACAGCTTGTTCTTCCGCGACAAATCTTACTTTGACGCACACGAAGCAAACGGCAGCAGCGTCTTCTGGTCGCGCGGCAACGGCTGGGTTTTTGCCGGACTTGCGCGTGTGCTGGCGGAGATGCCGGCCGACTACCCCTCTCGCCCAAAGTATGTTGCACAATTCCAGCAAATGGCGAAGAAGATCGCCTCTTTGCAGGGAGCGGATGGCCTATGGAGAGCCGGCTTACTGGATGAAGCGGACTACGAACTTCCTGAGATATCTGGCTCCGCGTTCTTTACTTATGGCTTTGCCTACGGAATTAACTCAGGACTTCTCGATGCCAAGATATACAGGCCGGTTGTTCAGCGCGCCTGGCAAGGTCTGCTTGCCCACGTTTATCAGGACGGCAGGTTGGGCAGCATACAGGCTGTGGGCGCAGCGCCCGGAGCATTTACTCCAACTTCCAGCTATGTCTATGGCACCGGTGGATTTTTGCTCGCTGGCTCCGAGGTTTATCGTCTCGCTCGCTGACGAGGCGGAGACACATAGCAAGCGTTCTGATAGGTGTCTGAGTTAGCAATGCGAGTCGCTCATCGGAAAGTACAAGCTAGGCCTGTGACCGCTTGAAGAAGAGCCTTCCGTGCCCCATCCATTTCGCGTTCTTTGCGAAATGGGTGGGATAGCACAAACGCAAAAGGAACGAATTTATGCGGCCGAGATATTAGTTATTCGCCATACTATCCGCAAGAACTTCGCCGCGACTTTCTATGCCGTGCACCCACAGGATCTGCGCACAATCAATTCGACAGGAAATAGCACCTTGGCCGCTTTCTGCGCCGGCAGCCGTCCTTCCTTCACAGTCGATATTTTCTTGAACAGCAACTCGGCGGCAGCGTGCGCAACGTCGGTTGGAGACTGGCTGACAACTGTAAGCGGCGTGCCCAGCACCTCGGCAAGTTCAAAGTCGTCGAATGCCACAACGGCTAGTTGCTCCGGCACTCGAATCTTGTGAAAGTGCAGCGCTTGGATGAGAAGCACAGAAGAAATCCTCTTCACTGAAAACACCGCCGTCGGCTGGTTCTTCCCGCTCGACCAGCGAAGCACCAGCGACTCCATGGCCTCAAGAGTATTGACATGGTCGCATAGAATCGGCTCCAGGCCTGCGCAGCGCATCGCCTGCTTGTAGCCTTCGATGCGCTCGCGCACCGTGTAGCTGCCGGAATCGAAGCCTACGCAGGCAATCTTTTTGTGCCCGTGCTCAATCAGATGCCGCACTCCCAACTCCGCGCCCTCTCTGTTCTCGACAAGCACCGTATCGGTTTGAATTCCCGCCGCGATCCGGTCAAGGGCGACAATCGGAATGCCGCAATCCTGCAGCACCTTCAATCGTTTTCCGTTACTGCCAGAGGGAACAATCAGCAATCCGGCGATGCGATGATTCCGGAGAGATTCAAGCTGCCGGTCTTCCACCGCCGCGCTTCTTCCCGTCGCAACTACGAGAGTCTGATAGTTGTACTGGATGGCAACTTTCTGGATTGCATGAAAGCAACTGGCAAAGTAATCGGAAAGATCAGGCACGACCAGGCCGATTGTCCGTCCGCTTCTCCCTTTGAGCATCCGCGCCGCATCGTTGGGCGCATAACCGATTTTGGCGATAGCCTTTATAACTCTGGCGCGGGTCTCGGCCTTGACACTGGGATTGTCGTTGATCACGCGCGATACGGACATCACGCCAACTTCCGCTTCTCTGGCGACATCGAGAATGGTTGGTGGCCGGCTGCGCCTTGTTACTTTCGTTCTTTTCACTTTAGTAACCGGTGGAGGATTTCTTGCTTCAATCTACCTCCCGATTTGATACGTAATAAGTGGGCTTGCATTTCGCGATTGATTCTACCGCCGATGTCGATTCTAGCGCGCCTGCATACCCCCGGTCCACGTCTGCCTCGCCGGCTGCGCGAAGTTGCGTTCAGGACGACAAGACGCTGGTTAAGATGGAGGATTCGTTGGCCTCGGAAGCCAGCCGCGCCTGCCGGTACTTGTAACTTGCAGTTATAAACTCGCGGAAGAGCGGATGCGGCTCCAGTGGCTTGGACTTGAACTCGGGATGAAACTGGCAGCCTAAGAAAAACGGATGGCCGGGAAGCTCGGCAATCTCTACATAAGTGGAGTCGGGCGTCGTGCCACTCAGCCGTAGTCCGCCGCCGGTCAGCAGAGCTTCGTATTCGCGGTTAAACTCATAGCGATGCCGGTGGCGCTCGCTGATCTCTGTTGCTCCGTAAGCGCGCGCGGCCAGCGAATCTTCTTGGAGCACGCATGTCCATGCACCCAGCCGCATGGTCCCGCCCATCTCTTCCACGCCCAGCAACTCGCGCAGCTTGTAAATGATACGGTGCTGGCTGGCGGGGTCGAACTCGCTTGAGTTAGCGTCCTTCAGGCCGCAGACGTTGCGCGCAAACTCGATGCACGCGGTCTGCATCCCCAAACAAATTCCGAAGTAGGGCACCTGCTTCTCGCGGGCATAACGGATGGCGTTCAGCATACCCTCGATGCCGCGCTTGCCGAAGCCTCCCGGAACCAGTATGCCGTCGAAACCTTCTAACTGCTGCTCATAACTCAGATCCTCCAAAGTCTTTGATTCCAGGCCCTCGGCTTCAATCCACGTTACCTTGAGTTTTAGGTTCTGAGAGACAGCTCCATGAGTTAGCGCCTCTTTGAGCGACTTATAACTATCCTCATACTCCACGTACTTGCCCACGATGGCGATGGAAACTTCATCGTTGGGGTTGTAGCAGCGCTCGACCAGCGCTTTCCACTCAGTCAGGTCAGCTTCCGGAGCTTCCTTGTGAAGATACTTGAGGATCAGCGCGTCCACGCCTTCCTGCGCAAAGCAGAGCGGCACCTCGTAAATCGAAGGCACGGTTTTTGCGCCAATCACCGCTCTCTCTTCTACGTTGCAGAAGAGTGCAATTTTCTGCTTCATCTCCCGGCTCAGGTTGCGCTCCGAGCGGCACAGGAGCATATCTGCCTGGATGCCGATGCCGAGCAATTCCTTGACGGAATGCTGCGTGGGCTTGGTCTTCAGCTCTTGTGCGGCAGCGATCCACGGCACCAGCGTGAGATGGACAAAGACAGTATTTTCGCGGCCCAGCTCCTGGCGCATCTGGCGGATGGCCTCCAGAAATGGCAGCGACTCGATGTCGCCCACCGTGCCGCCGATCTCGACAATCGTCACGTCCGCGCCGTTCGACGACACCTTGCGCATGGCATTTTTGATTTCGTTGGTCACGTGGGGAATCACCTGGACCGTTTTTCCCAGGTAGTCGCCGCGCCGTTCCTTGAGAATGATCTGCTCGTAGATGCGCCCCGTTGTGAGGTTGTTGTCGCGCGAGAGCGGCGCATGGGTGAAGCGCTCGTAGTGGCCCAGGTCGAGGTCGGTCTCGGCGCCGTCATCGGTGACAAAAACCTCGCCGTGCTGGAAGGGCGACATGGTTCCGGGATCGACGTTGAGGTAGGGGTCGAACTTCATCATGTTCACGCGCAGCCCGCGCTTTTCCAACAGGCAGCCGATGGAGGCCGCCGCCAGGCCCTTGCCTAAACTGGACACAACTCCGCCCGTCACGAAGACATACTTTGCCGACATGGGTGCAACCTCTTGAATGGATGTTTGGGATTGGACGTACCTGATGGGCACAATCAAGTATGACAGAAGTCGGTGCGCGAAGGAAACAGAAAAGTGACTAGCGGAGGAGCCCGACCGAAATGAATATTGCTAAATTATTTATATTCAAATGCTTATAGAGAATCGCTGGAGCCAATGCGCAGCACTGGCAGGCGGAATACAGGCAGAATGGACGCCGGAATCATCCTCCGGCGTCCATTTTGACGCGTGGTCTTGGAGCGAAAACTACATCGCCTTGCGGCTTGCCGGGGGAACAATCCCGTTCATGCGCAGATAAATCACCAACTGTCCGTAGTGATCCATGAAGTGCGCGATTCCAAAGGTGGCCATGCCCGCGCGCGTGCCATGCGCCGTCATCACAAAGGCATTCTCCGGGGTAATGGAGTCCACAAATGTATGGGCCAGCGTGAAGGAATCTTTCAGCGCCTTCACAATATCGGCTTTGGTGGTGAGCTTTTCTATCGAATCCGACATCGCCTTGTCGCCGGCTTCCGTGTAATCCGGTCCGCCGAAAAAGTAGTAGTTGGATTCGGCCACGTGCTTGATCTGCTGGGCGAATGTGCGTACATCCTTGAACTCGCCGAGACTGGCTGGGGGCGCAAAGTTGTATTTGTCTTCCGGCATGGCCTCTGCGGCCGAGACGAACTCGCTCTCCATGCCGCTCAGTAGTTTACCGTAGGTCTGCGCAGGTGAAACCGCAGCGCCCACGGCGGGTTTGGCGGGCGCGGTTGCCTGGGCAAAAATGAGTGTGGACTGTGCAAGCAGCAGGCTACAACCGAGAATGCAGCCGGCAGAACAGGGAAGTTTCAGCATCGGATTATCCTCCCGCGGACAATGCCGCGTGAAGGAACTTTACCAGATCAAAGCCAACTCCAGAAAGTACAGGCGTGTGAATTTCCGGCGGTGGCCGCAGCGCGCAAAGCGGGCATATCCGGTAATCTCGTACAATCGATAAAAGGAGATTGACCGATGAAACGAGTCTATATGGATGCCAATGCCACTACACCCCTGTTGCCGGAGGTGATGGAGGCCATGCGGCCCTATTGGATGGAGCACTTCGGCAACGCCTCCTCGATTCACTTGGACGGCCAGCAGGCGCACACCGCCGTGGACCATGCGCGCTCCGTCATGGCCGAATTTTTCAACTGCCACGACGCCGAGGTGGTTTTCAACTCCGGCGGCACGGAGGGCGACAACACGGCCATCTTCGGCCTGTTGCATCCCGGCGACCATTTCATCACCACTTCCATCGAGCACTCGGCGATTCTGCAGGCAGCCAATCGCATGGCGCAGCATGGAGTGGAGACGACATTTGTCGCGCCCCAGTCCAGCGGCCTCATCGACCCCACGGATATTCTTCGCGCCATTCGGCCCGAGACGCGGCTCATCAGCATGATGCTGGCCAACAACGAGACCGGCGTGCTGCAACCCGTTGAAGAGGTCGGCAAAATCGCCGCTGACACCGGCGTATTCTTCCACATCGACGCGGTGCAGGGCGCGGGCAAGGTCGAATTTGACGTCCGCCGCTTCGGTTGCCATCTGCTTTCGATCAGCGCGCACAAGATGCACGGTCCCAAGGGCATCGGCGCCATGTTTGTGCGTCGCGGAACTCCCATTGAAGCCCTGCTGGTGGGTGGCAGCCACGAGCGCCGCCAGCGCGCCGGAACCGAAAACGTGCCTGGCATTGTGGGCCTCGCCAAAGCCGCTGAGCTAGCCATGCACTCGCTTGAAGACGGGACCATCAGCCGCCTTGCCGCCCTCCGCGACCGGCTGGAAGCGGGCATTCTGGAGCTTCCCGGAACCGGCGTGAATGGCGCGTATCTTACACAAACTCCGGGTGCCCCAGGTGCCTCGCATTTGGGCACCTGGGATTCCACCAACCCCGTTCCCCGCGTGGCCAACACCACGAACATCTGGTTCGACGATCTGGAAGGCGAGGCGCTGGTGATTGCGCTCGACCTGAAAGGTGTGGCCGTCTCCGGCGGCTCGGCCTGCCACTCCGGCGCAACAGAGCCGAGCCATGTGCTGATGGCCATGGGCGTCGACAAAACCCGCGCCCGCGCCAGCCTCCGCTTGAGCCTGCTCAAGACCGCAACCGAGGCCGATGTGGACTACGTTTTGAAAGTCGTCCCCGAAGCCGTCGAACACCTGCGCGCAATTTCGCCGGTAGCGGCGGGGACGCTTGGATAGGAAAAGTCATGCTTCTATATCAAGATCGAATTGTCTCTGGAATATGGGTTGCAGTGCTGGGAGCAACGTTAACCTTTTACGGATTATTCTTTAAAAAGCATTACTTGCTGGATAAATTTCCGGGGCGGGCATACGCCATGCCGAGATGGATCGGCCTCATATTCTACGTCGGATTGGGGCTCTTGTTTCTGACTTCAGGAATACTTCGACTCGTGAAACACTGAATCGAATGGCACATTCAACAACCATTGTCGTAGCCGTGTCGGGGGTTAACTCCTCGACGGTTCCGAAGACAGAATTTCCGTCCGTTTGCAGAAGATTTCCTCCAACTGGCGCACAATTGCAATGAATGGTCCGGAGGGTAAAAGAGGTCAAATGCTGATCGAGCGCCAACAGAAGTTGAGCGGGAATGGGAAGGTCCTGGCTCCGCGCAGGGGTACCCCCCTCCCCCCTATTTCCTGTGAAACTGTGAGACTGTGAACCCCATGACCGAGCGCACAACCATTGCCGTAGCCATGTCCGGAGGGGTTGACTCCTCGACGGTTGCGGCGATGCTCGCCCACGCAGTCGATGATGGTTCGTCCAATTCTGTCGTCGGCCTGACCCTCCAGCTTTGGGATCAGACCCGCCTGGCCGGCAAACACGGCATCCCTGATGCGCCCAAGGCCGGCCGCTGTTGTTCGCTTGACGATGTGTACGATGCGCGCCGCGTGGCCGAGCACCTCAAGATTCCCTACTATGTCGTCAATCAGCAGGAGCGCTTTGAAGAAGCCGTGGTCCGGCCCTTTGTGGCCGAGTATCTCGCCGGGCGCACACCCATCCCTTGCTCGCTCTGCAACAACCACCTCAAGTTCGACCAGTTGCTCCAAACCGCCCGCTCCATCGGCGCTGACCGCATCGCCACCGGTCACTATGCGGTCAACGAGTTCGACGCCGCACGCAACCGCTGGATTCTCAAGCGTCCAGCTGATCTCGCCAAGGATCAGACCTACTTCCTCTTCGGCCTGACGCAGGAGCAGCTCGCTCATACGCTCTTTCCGCTGGGCCGGCTGACCAAGCCAGAGGTGCGCGAGATCGCCCGCCAGCACGGTCTGGCGCTGGCCGAGAAGCCCGACTCGCAGGAGATTTGCTTCATCCCCGGCGGCGACTACAAGCAGTTTTTGACGGCTTATCTTGAAGAGCAGGGCGAGAAGCTGCCGGAGACGGCTGGCGAAGTCGTTGCCTCAACCGGCGAAGTCCTCGGCCATCACGACGGCATCTTCAACTTCACCGTAGGCCAGCGCAAGGGCCTGGGCGTGAGTTCGCCTTCGCCGTTGTATGTCCTGAATATCAACCCGGCGAGCCATCGCGTCACCGTGGGCGCGGACGAAGAGCTGGCCACGAGCACCCTGCGCGCCCGCGATCTCAACTGGATTTCGATTCCGAGTTTGTCCAGCTCCATGCGCGTGCGAATCAAGATTCGCCACCGGCACGAGCCAGCCTGGGCCACGCTGTCTCCGGCTGGCCCGCATGAGGTTGTCGCCACTTTCGACGAGCCGCAGCGCGCCGTCACCCCCGGCCAGTCCGCCGTCTTCTATGACGGCGACGAGGTGGTCGGCGGGGGATGGATTGTCTAGGCGGATAAACCTGTGACTTTTTCGGAATAATGGCTCTTGACAACAAACTGACGGTGTGACATATTATCGCTAAAGGGATTTAATTATTTTGCTTTGGTGTGCGAATATCTACCAATACGCGGGTGCGCCATCTCGCTATGGACGCAAGGCTAAACAAAGAATCAATAGATGAGGAAGGTGTTCGAAATGAGCTATTTAATAGAACGATTAAGTAAGGCAGATGCGGTCAGGGCACTCAGGCGCTGCGTAGAAGAGGGCTTCATACAATTCTTACCGCACTCCCTCGCACGCTGTTTGGAGCGCGGAATTGATACACAAGATGTGTTGAATGTGCTGAAACGGGGGATGATTTTTGGTGAACCAGAATTGGACGTGAGACGAAATCAATGGCGGTACAAAGTCGAAGGGCATTCCTCCGAAACAGAAGAACTCGTGGTGATTGTGGCATTCACCGACGAGAATACGACCGTTGTGGTCACAGTGATATCTCTGTGATCTTGCGTGTAGAGTCCCGCCCTTGGGCGAGAAGGAATTTGGTCCAGCAATGGATAAGAATGTGGTGAAGGTTATGAGTTTTTGTAGCGAGTGCGGTGGGCCTATGAAACGAGTGAGGAAGGACTACCGTTTCGTTGAGAGCGGCTTGGAGAATGTTATCCTTCGCGATATTGAGGTGGATGTCTGTCCAAAATGCGGCGACTCTCCACGAATTTACCGCATCAACGAAGTCTTTCTCACGATTGCTGCGGGCCTGATCGCCAAACCGTTCGAATTGACCGGGAGAGAGGTGCGCTTCCTCAGGAAGACCTTGGAAGTGGGCATCGAAGATTTTGCCCGCAAGCTGGGCGTTGACCGCTCTCATCTTTCTCGCCTGGAAAATGGCGCCTTGACAATCAGCCGCCAGACTGATCGCTTGGTCCGTACACTGGCCCTTCTCCATCGGCCCGAACTGATGGAGAAGCTCACTAGCCTGGACGTTAGGGAGATAGTTTTGAAGCGTTTGGAGGAGATCAAGCCGGAGGCCGCGACGTTCACCGTAGAGCTGACGCAAACCCCCGGCGGCTACAGCTTCGAGCTGGAACGAGCAGCCTGAATCTACGTCAACAGCACTGCCCAGGCGCCCGTTCTGTCTAGCGCGCCGCTCTCGATCCTCGCAACGACTCGACGATAGCCTTGGCCGACCTCAGCACGCCTGATATCTGCCGCACCGGGGTGCTGACGACATTATTCACAAAGCCCCCGGCGCGGTCCACGGTGTCCAAAAAGTTCGAGACCATGCCGTCCACCCGGTCGCTCTGCACCCGCACCCGCTCCATAATCGCCAGGGTCGAGTACTGCATCTCGATGGATTGCCTGCGCAGCACCCGCGTAATCTCCGCCACGTCGCTGGCGGTCGACTCTATCTTGGGCGAAACACGTGAAAGAAATCCCTGCGCGTTGATGAGCAACTTTTGCGAGTTGGCGAATAACTCCTGCGAGTGGGCAAGGGAAACCCGCGAGCTCGCAAGAATCTCCTGCGCATCGTAGATGACGGGCATCACCGCGGCGCGCCAACTCTCGGCCTCTTCCCGAATAGTGCCAATCACTTTGCGCATGGTGACGAACATTGCCAGCAGGATGATCGTCTGCAGCAACACAGCCAGCCCAATGGCAACAGCTAAGGCGAGCAGGATGGTTTGGTTGTCCAGTTTTAGCATTGCAGTGGTCTCGTTCCGTCAATTCGCAGGTTAGGGTTCCATTCACTTGTGCGTTCCCCAACCGGGCCCGAGCGCAGCATCCAGAGCACGCTCTTGAGCCGCAGCCTGTCGCGTGCGCAGGGCTCCGGGAGGAAGATCGAACAGCATCGGTCCCAATCAGAATCGGGCCCGGGGAAACGCCGCCTTAAACGTCCTTGGGCTCGTCGGCGCCGGGGGGCGTATTGTAAGCTTGGCGTCCCGCTTCAACAGCTGCGCCCACTCGGCCGCTCTGTTCGGAAACGAGGTTCTTCCCGCGCTCCACAAACTCTTCCCACTGTGCCCGTCCGCGATCCACAGCCTCGCGGCCGCGCTCCACGTATTCACTCACTTGTTCCTTGCTCTTTTCCACCAAGTCGCCAACCTGTTCAGCGGCATGCCGGGTGCGGTTGCGCAAGTACTCGGTTCCCTCCTTGGCGCCGGCGATCAGCTCTTCCCGCGTCTCGCGACCACTCTTGGGAGCGTAAAGAATGCCTACCAGGGCGCCCACGCCCAATCCAGCCAAAAACCATGCCAATCCGTTGCTCTTGTTTTCCTCTGCCATGATGAAAATCCTCCTTCTGCTCAGCTTGAAGATGGCCTGAGCCTATCAAATTCCCCTGTACGCTGCAAATTCGATGCCGGTTATGATTCCCAATGAAGCATGGGCCTTCGCGGCGCGTCAATCTTCCATGTCAGCCGTCTCGCGCAAATTGCAATCTCAGTATAAGGAGCGCGGCGCACAATAGGACACAAAGGTCGCATTCGGCCCGAAAGAGAGTGAGTGACTGGTTGAAGCGCGACGGAAAAACCCGTCTCCTCCATTGAAAATACTCAACTTATCGTAGCCTATGCAGGCGGGGTTGAGTCTGTATAATTTTGCACAGTTCAATACCCGCGCCGCACCTTGCGCCGTCCAACAGTCTCCTCCTCTGCTGGACAAATGTAGGACCTGACTTCTATCTTAATTTCTTAGGATTCTGACTTATATCTTAGTTTCACAGCGAAGATTTGAGGTTCCAATGACCGGCTCTTCCGTTACCCAGAAGCCCTCCGAATACAAACCTGCAAACAAAGTCCGTTTTGTTACAGCCGCTTCGCTCTTCGACGGTCACGATGTCTCCATCAATATCATGCGCCGCCTTTTGATTGCGCATGGCGCGGAAGTCATTCACCTTGGCCACAACCGCTCGGTGGACGAAATCGTGACCGCCGCTTTGCAGGAAGACGCGCAGGGAATCGCGGTGTCCAGTTATCAGGGCGGGCATATCGAGTTTTTCAAATACATGATCGACCTGCTCAAGGAGCGCGGCGGCGCGGATATCAAGGTATTCGGCGGCGGAGGCGGCGTCATCGTTCCCGCTGAAATTGCGGAGTTGCAAGCCTATGGCGTCTCAAGAATCTTCAGCCCTGAAGACGGCCAATGCATGGGCCTGGCCGGCATGATCGTGTCGATGATTCAAGCCTGCGACGTCGATCTCTCTCCATACGCTCCCGCAAATCTGGACGCACTAACGATCGGCGATGCAGGCCCGCGCTATCGCTCGCTGGCACAATTGATCACTGCTCTCGAAAACGGCAAGGCTGCTCCAGGGCTCAAAGATGCTCTGCATCAGGCTGCAAAAACCATCACGGCGCCTACGCTCGGCATCACCGGAACGGGCGGCGCGGGCAAGTCTTCGCTGACCGACGAACTCATTCGCCGCATTCGCTTTGATCAGGGGGATGCGCTGCAGATCGCCATCATCTCGATCGATCCGTCGCGCCGCAAATCGGGCGGCGCGCTTCTCGGCGACCGCATCCGCATGAACGCAATCGGACCCTGGCGCGGACAGGAACGCGTCTTCATGCGCTCCCTGGCCACTCGCGATGCCGGCGCTGAAATCTCGCGGGCGCTGCCGGATGTGATCGCTGCCTGCAAGGTGGCCGGCTTCAATTTGATCGTTGTGGAA